>OIYF01000032.1_pt1 | contig 78221 bp, 56 predicted proteins | sample 1587971 | NCBI WGS metagenome assembly OIYF01 (sample SAMN03283248) | human gut metagenome | biome: human-associated habitat; material: feces | host: Homo sapiens | place: Peru | collected 2012 | reverse complement strand
GACATAGCAAAGCCCTGGCTTGTGAAAGTCAGGGCTTTGTGATTTTTTAAGAATAAGAGAGTTTTGACACACCCTCTTTCTATTCCTACTTTTTTGTATATAAAGTGCAACTTTTCTCTTTTTATCTTAGCCATTTGTGCTAAATAATTGGTTTTAACTAACAGAATTTGCATTTTCTTTTAGAAAATTGTGGTGTTTTGACAGAAATGTTGTAATTTTGTACCCCGTATTAGAAAGTAATTTAAAGTATCAAAAATAATTTAGAGGTTTTTTATGGGAAAAAGACTAAGCCTGGTATTGGCCAGTTTGTTCCTGTCGATAGGAATGGCCTTGGCTCAAACCACAGTTTCAGGAACCGTCTATTCTTCGGAAGATAATGAACCTGTCATTGGTGCTTCTGTCGTTGTGCAGGGAACCAAGGTGGGCGAAGCAACCGACATTGACGGTAAATTTTCGATTACAACAGATGTAAGCAACCCTGTTTTGGTCATCAGCTACATTGGTATGAAGACCCAAACGGTTAAGGGTGGAGCCAATTTGAAGATTGTTCTCAAACCAGAACAAGATGCTCATACCCTTGAGGATGTCGTTGTAACAGGTATTATGAAACAAGACAAGCGCCTGTTTACCGGTGCAACCACTAAGGTGGATGCCGATAAGGCACGTCTGGACGGTATTGCCGATGTAACTCGTGGTCTTGAAGGACGTATTGCCGGTGTTCAGTTGGAAAATGTTTCGGGAACATTCGGTACGGCTCCTAAGATACGTGTACGTGGTGCTACGTCTATCTATGGTAGCTCGAGCCCTCTTTGGGTGGTTGATGGTGTTATCATGGAAGACGCTGTTAAGGTGAGTGCAGACGATTTGTCGTCTGGTGATGCTACCACCTTGATTTCCAATGCTATCGCAGGTTTGAACCCAGATGATATCGAAAGCTTCCAAGTTCTTAAGGATGGTTCTGCTACTTCTATATATGGTGCGCGTGCAATGGCAGGCGTTGTCGTTATTACAACCAAGAAAGGACGTGCTGGTCGTAGCTCCATCAACTATACAGGTGAGTTCTCTTACCGCTTGAAACCAAGCTATAGCAACTACAATATTTGTAACTCCCAGGAGCAAATGGGTATCTATAAGGAAATGGCTGCTAAGGGATGGCTCGAAATGGCATCGTTGGTAAACGGTTCAACTTCAGGCCTTTATGGTAAAATGTATAACGAAATTGATACTTACAACAAGACCAATGGTCAGTTTGGACTTCCTTATACACAGTCGGCAATGAACGCTTACTTGCAGCAAGCAGAGTTCCGTAACACCGATTGGTTTGATTTGTTGTTCCATAACAATCTTACTCAGAACCACTCTGTCAGCGTAAGTACAGGTACTGATAAGGCAAACTTGTACGCATCTCTTTCTGCTTACAACGACCCGGGATGGACAGATGACAGTAAAGTAGAACGTTATACAGGTGTGATGAACGCTTCTTTCAATCTGAGCAAAACACTTAGCGTGACTTTGCGTACCAATGCGAGCTATCGTAAACAACGTGCTCCTGGTACGTTGAATCAGAGCGTTGACCCTGTAAGTGGTGAGGTTAGTCGTGATTTCGATATCAACCCATTCAGCTATTCGTTGAATACATCCCGTACGCTTGACCCTTATGGAACCTATAAACGTAACTATGCATCTTTCAATATCTTCAATGAGTTGGCCAACAACTACATAGATATTAATGTACATGATATTAAATTCCAAGGTGAACTTACCTGGAAGCCCATCAAGCATGTTGAGGTTAACGTCTTGGGCGACTATCGTACAATGCGTTCTTCCCGTGAACATATCGTTATGAACCACTCAAATCAGGCTGAAGCTTATCGCGCCGGTGTTGACGATCCTAACGTAATGTATAGTAACTCTTTCTTGTACACTGACCCAGACCAGCCCAACTCATTGCCAGTTTCGGTAATGCCAACAGGTGGTATCAACATTATGGACGAGAACGCTGTTACCCAGCTCGACTTCCGTGGAACTGTTCGTTATGACAATACTTGGAATGATACCCACATCTTCAATGCCCTTGCTGGTATGGAAGCTAACCGTGCAGACTATGATTCTCGCCACGATGCAGAGTATGGTATCGACTATGCTAATAGCCGTTTACAGTCTCTTCCTACTGCTTTCTACAAGCAGGCTAAAGAGGAAGGCCTTGAACGCGTTTATTACAACAAGTCATGGAACCGTCGTTTGGCTTATTTCGCATTCTTGAGCTATTCTTATAAAGGTCGTTACACTTTCAGTGTGACAGGTCGTTATGATGGTTCTAACCAGTTGGGTAAGTCTAACAATGCTCGTTGGTTGCCTACTTGGAATATTTCTGGTGCATGGAACGCACATGAAGAAGAGTGGTTTAAGAAGTGGGCAGCTAAGCACAACTATTGGCTTTCTCACGGATCATTGCGCTTGAGCTATTCTTTGGTAGGTGAGCAAACTACTGCTTCTAATGCGTTGCCAATCTATCGCTCTGGTATCAAGTGGCGTCCACAGGGTGATCAACAAGAGTCTTACATCTATTTGTCACAACTTGCCAACTCAGATCTTACATATGAGAAGAAGAAAGAGTTCAACATCGGTTATGACTTCGGTTTCTTCAACAACCGCATCAACCTTACCACAGACTGGTATTGGCGTAACAACTACGATTTGATGGGTTATGTAAACACCCAAGGTGCCGGTGGTGAAATCCGTAAGTTTGCTAATGTGGCTTCCATGCGTTCTCATGGTGTTGAAGCAACCTTGTCTACTCGCAACATTCAATCAAAGGACTTCGACTGGACAACCGACTTGACATTTGCTTATACCAAGACCACTATTAAGGATGTGCTTAGCCAGGCCAATGTTATTAACTTGGTTTACAACTCTGGTGCCAATATCCGTAAAGGCTATCCTCACCGTTCACTCTTCTCTATTCCTTTTGTTGGTTTGAATGACGAGGGTATTCCTCAGGTCATCAACGAGAATGGTGAGGTGACAACAACCGACCTTAACTTCCAAGAATTCCAAAAACTTGACTTCTTGAAGTATGAAGGTCCTACTGAGCCTACCACCAATGGAGGTCTTAATAACACACTGCGTTGGAAGAATTGGCGTCTGAATGTGTTCATTACCTATTCGTTCGGAAACAAGCTTCGTCTTGATCCTGTCTTCTCATCTTCTTACTCTGATATGAGCGCTATGCCTAAAGAGTTTAAGAACCGTTGGGTAATGCCAGGTGATGAAAAGGTAACTACCATTCCAGCTATTGCTTCTGTACGTCAATATTATAACGACAACTCATTGTCAGTTGCTTATAATGCATACAACTACAGTTCTGCTCGTGTTGCCGACGGAGGCTTCGTTCGTATGAAAGATATTTCTTTAACCTACGATTTCTCTCCGAAACTCATCAACAAGATTGGCTTAAACACTTGTTCTCTGAAACTGGATGCAACCAACCTCTTCTTGATTTATGCTGATGATAAGTTGAATGGTCAAGATCCAGAGTTCGTAAACTCAGGTGGTGTTGCAACGCCATTGTCAAAGCAGTTCACATTAACTGTCCGCCTTGGCCTCTAATGTAATGCGTCAATAGTATAATTGTTTCAACCGATTAAGAAAAGAAAACCATTTATGAAATCAATTAAATATATATCACTATTATTGGGTATGGGTGCCGTTGCTTTCACCTCGTGCAGCGACTTCTTGGATACTGTGCCCGATGAGCGTACAGAGATTGACTCTCCAGACAAGGTGGTAAGTCTTTTGGTGTCTGCCTATCCGGAGTCAAATCCTGCATGGATAGGTGAGTTGTCGAGTGATAACATCATTGACAACCAGGCTCCTCACCTTCCATCAAGCCCTAACGATAAGCAGATTCTGTCTCATTACAATTACAGTCATTACACTTTGTGGGACAATCAGTTGTTCCGTTTTGAGCCAGCTTCTACTGCTTCTTACGGTAACAATGATAGTCCTGGACAATTGTGGGCATCTTATTATAGCTCAATAGCTACTGTCAACCATGCACTACAGGCTATAGACAATATCGAAAAAGCCGATAGTTCAACTTCAGAGTTGAAGGCAGCCAAGGGAGAAGCTCTTCTTTTGCGCGCTTATGACCACTTTATGTTGGTTAATATCTTCTCAAAAGCTTATAAAGATGCCGAAGCCAGCAAAAATGATGTAGGTGTTCCTTATGTAACTGAGCCTGAAAATGTTGTTTCTAAGCAATATGATCGTGGCAATGTTGCCGATGTTTACGCAAAAATAGGCAAGGATCTTGAAGAAGGTTTGCAGAATATCAGCGATGTAAACTTTAAGACTGCACCTAAATATCACTTTAATACCAATGCAGCTCATGCGTTTGCAGCACGTTATTACCTTTATACACATCAATGGCAAAAGGTGATTGATCATGCTAACGAGGTGTTAGGAACTGACTCTGCCAGTGTTCAGAATATGTTGATGGACCTTTCTTCTTTCAAAGATTGTTCTTCAGCTGATGACTATGCTACTGCTTGGCAACATCCAAATCGTAAGAACAACTTGTTGCTTATCGATACCTATTCGTTGCTTACCCGTCGTGTTTTCGGCTATCGCTACTCTTGTGCAGGTCCTGCAGCCCGTGCTGCATTGATGATCAACACTTCTAATCCTTTGTGGAGAGGTTATATTTGTCCTGCACAGATGTTGGTAAGTGGTCAGTTGTTTGCTTCTTCTTCTCATGATTATGGCTTTATAAGTACAAAGATTTACGAGAAGTTCGAATATACCGACAAGATTGCTGGTATCGGTTATCCGCATATTATTTATCGTGCGTTTACAGCCAACTCATTGCTCTTGGACCGTGCTGAGGCTAAGATTATGTTGGGACGTTATGAAGATGCAGCTCAAGACCTTCGATGGTATTGGAACTGCGAGCTTAATACCCTCTCAGCTGATGATTATAAAGCCTATATAACTGGTGGCTATACCAAGTTTATGACTAATAGTGTCTTTAAGGACTACTATTCAGATCCCGAAAATGTAAACTGTTTTGCTAACTGGGATTTCACCCAGCGTATGAGTTCTTCTTATGTCATTCCGGCTGAAGCTACACCTTATATGAACTGTTTGAACGATTTCCGTCGTACAGAAACAGCTTTCGAAGGTTATCGTTTCTTCGACTTGAAGCGTTGGGGTGTTGATTTGACCCACGTAGTTGGTGTTGAACAGGAGCAGGTTCAGTCTAATTATGACGATGATAACCGTGCTGTTGAAGTTCCTTGGGAAACACTTTCTGCAGGCTTGGAGTCTTCTCGGCAAACCGTTACCCCTTCCAAACCGGATGCTTCATTCAATCTCAGTACACTCGTTGTAAAAACCAAATAAGACAGGAGGTTAACTAATGAAATTTACATTTAAGACATTATTGATTGTTTCTATCATCGCTGTTAGCGCAGGTTTTGTGTCTTGCTCTGACGATGATGACTTCACAGCGACCATTTTTGATTCTGATCCGTCTATCGATTATTTGGATAAGTCGTTGTATACTTTCCCCTTGGATACCTTCTGTAAGAAAGAGTTCCTCGAGCCTTACAACCTCAAGTTTATCTATAAGATGGAAGATAAAGGCTCCGATATGAACAAGAACCTTACTCCAGCAACTTATGACAAGAGCGTAGATCTTGCCGTTCTTACCAAGTATCTCTGGTATGATATCTATAAGGACATTGCTGGCGATGAGTTCTTGAAAGAGAATAGTCCGCGTATCATCCACGTAATAGGTTCCAAGAACTACAATCCTTCTCAGGGTACTGAAACGTTGGGTGATGCAAGTAGCGGTGTAAAGATCAACCTTTATAATGTGAACAACCTTGATGCTTCCAACATCACGATGATGAACCAATACTTCTTTAAGACGATGCACCATGAGTTTGCCCACATTCTTGACCAGACACACCTTCGTCCTACATCTTTTAACACTATTTCCAATAGTAATTACGATGCTGCAGGTTGGTCTGATTCTCCAGACTCATTGAAGTCCGGATTTGGATTTGTATCTTCTTATGCTTCAAGTGCCGTAGCCGAAGACTGGGCTGAGTGTCTCTCAGTTTACGTAACATCAGACTCCATTTCTTGGAACAAGTTGTTGAATTCTGCAAGTTACGAGTGGGAAGAAGTTGATTGTAAAACTGTAAACGATTACAATAAGCTTATCAAGCCTGGTTGTAGTCTTGACACAATAGGCTATTTCAAAGAAGCAGATAACGGTGAAAATAAGATTTATCGTCGCAAATGTCTTCGCAATGCAGACGGTTCGGTTTCTTTAGACAAGGACGGCAACGTTCAATGGATTCATGAAACGGGTATAGACGGTCGTGAAGTAATCTTACAGAAGATTGATTTGGTACGCACTTATCTCAAGGAGCATTATAATATCAATTTGGATCTTTTGCGTAGAGAAGTTCAAACCCACATGTATGTAACTAACGAAGATGGTACCTTTAAAGTCGGTCGTGATGGCTATCTGATTAACAAGTTAGTTTCAGTATTGCCTTCTGGCGAGACGCTTATGGACTCTTTGCGCCAAGAAGTTTATAAATATAAAGCACTTCAACAATAACTTAGCTTAGAAAGAAAACGATATGAAAAAGATATTTTCCATTTCTCTTCTCTTCTGTGCAGCCCTTGTTTTCGTTGGCTGCGCAGGCGAAGAAGACGATCTTTTCAACAAGACTGCCGCTGAGCGCTTGAACGAAGCAAGCGATCTTTATTCTTCCCGTCTTACGGCACAGCCCAACGGTTGGGCTATGCAGCTCTATCCAACAAAGAAAGACGAGGCTCCTTATGGTAACGGTTATCTTTTGTTGCTTCGCTTCAATAGCAATCACACTGTTGTTGCAGCTATGAACAACTCGATGTCCAGCAATGTCTTTAAGGAAGATTCTTCAGCTTGGGACGTTATAACAGATAATGGTCCTGTCTTGACTTTCAATACTTACAATACCGTTATCCATACTTTCACCAATCCAGAGGATATTTCTTCTACAGGAAGTAAGGATGAACCCAATGATGAAACGGGTACAGGTATCGGAGGCGACTATGAGTATATCATTACAGATGCCCCAGAAGACGCTTCTTACATGATGTTGAAGGGAAAGAAACGTGGTACTTACAATCTTCTTACTCCTGTTGAAGAAGGTATAGACTATCAGTCTTATTTGGAAGATGTGAAGAATTTTCAGAACAATATGTTCCCTTCTAACTCTCCAACCTATGATATTGTACACTATGGAGACTCTATCTACAAAATGGAAGGTGCTAATGATGGTATACCTAACATCTATCCTTTTGATAAAGATGCTGTCATCAATGAGTCGTTTAACCCGTTCTTGGTTACCAAGCGCGGCGATGACTACTATCTTCGTTTCCGTGATGCCAAGACTTATGGTGACGTAACAGTACAGGAATTCAAGTATATCTCAGACAAAGACGTCTTTGAGAGTGTAGACAACGAAAACTACTATATTGCAGGAGATGATCCTTTGCGTTTCTTTGACTCTACTATTGGTACATCCTATCGTTGGGTTTTACGTGCCAATTCAGATATGTCAGAGTCTGTAAAAACGATCGTCAAGAATGTTCAGGCAGGATTTACAAACAATCCCAATGGCAAGTTGACTTTCAATAACGTATCTTTACAATTCGTTAATGGTAATATTACTTTGCGCGTTTCCTACAAACATGGTTCTTCGCAATCTAAAGTTGATTTTGTTTATACCTATTCTAAGCAAGATGATGGTGTTACTTTCCAGTTGGAACCAGTGTCTCAATCTTCTCAGAATACGTTAAATTCTGTTCCTGCCCTTCAGTCTCTCCTCGATTTGTTCGGACAGAAGCTCACAGTTAGTGCAGGTAGCACTGCTTTCAACTTGCGCACTATTAAGCTGACTTCTGCTCAGAATCCTTCTGATTGGTTTGTTTTAACATTAAATTAATTTTTATTTTATACGTATAGTTTATGAAAAAGAATGTTTTACTTTTAACCGCCGCTTTCGCAGCATTGTCTGTTTCGGCACAGGTTCAAGAGGCAAAAGTGGGCAAAGGCTTCAAGTTGGTTAACCCAACTGCTGTCAAAATGGCTGCTCCAGCTATGGTGAAAGGAGAGGAAAGTGTAAAAGCTCCTGCTAAAGCAGCTGCTGACAACCTTTACTATCTTCGCCCAGCTGGTACTTTTTGGAGAGGTTTAACTAAGGTTTTCCGTTCTTATAAAGCTTCTCTCTTAAATGTTCCTCCTTTCTATAATCTAGTTTTTGAGAACAAGTCAAAAAATCCAACCACCACGAATTGGTCTGTTAATGGCAAGGATCATACTGATGCAGCCTATTCAAATGGCGATTTCCCATATGGAAATTTAGGTTGCTATGATGGTGGTGCATATTATTTTCCAACCGTTTCTTCTGGTGACAATTCTTTCACCTGTGGTGAGTGGAATAGTCACGGTTCAGCTCTTGGTGTAGATTCTGTGGATAGTTATTCTTCATTAGACGTTTCTGGTTCTGATGGATTCTATGGCTATGGTTCAATGCAACCAGAAAAACACCTATATGGTAACGGTTATGTTGAAACCCCAAGCGGTAAACATTATTGTAATTCAGTCTTGACATTTTTTGAAAAGCCAGCTGCTCCATTCTATGTAGAAGACATTTTCTTCCCATGTGCAGGTCCTAACGAGACTCTTCTCAATGATGGTGTTAACTTGACTTTGACAGTTTATGGCGTCAACATGGCTGATACATCTCTCACTGAACCTATTGCAACATTGACAGCTTCTAATCAAGATTTGACTTTCATTACTCAAAATACATCTAGTTATTACACTACAAAGAAGCAGTTTGTCAATACTCTCACGTTCTCAGCTAAGGGTGTAGACGGTTTCGGTAACCCAACCGTTAAGCCGTTCGTTATCGATCAGCCTTTTGCCCTTGTTCTTTCTGGTCTCGATCAGGATGGTGTTAACATTTGTTTCTATGGTGGTGAAGCACTTTCTGATGATCGTCCATTTATCGAACCTTCTTACTTCCTTTGTACAGACGGAACTTCTGATCGTACCTATTATCATTATTATCCTGATACCCAGATTCTTCCACAATTCACAGGTTGCTTTGATTACGTTGGAGTTGAGACAGATGGACAGACAAAAGACGGCACTCAATTGTCAAACATCAACCAGCTGAAAGTTTCTGCTGATGGTCAGACAGTCACCAACGTTGGTTTCCCATCAGCTGATTACGCTCTTGCTTATACTGCATTTGACTGGACCGACAATAACAGTGGTGATGACAACTACACAGCAGAGTTGCCAGACTGGATTTCAAGTGTAGAAGCTGAAGATGGCGGTGATGGCGCTCAGTACTTGCGTGTACAGTGTGAAGCTTTGCCAGAAGGCACTACAGGCCGTGCAGCAGCTCTTTACTTCACTGGTAAAGGCTATACTTCTGAAAATCCTGTTTATGTTCTTCAGGGTGATGCTACTGTTGCTGATGCTATCAGCTCTGTACATGTATCTGATAAGACCAATACCGACAACCGCATTTATAATCTTGCAGGTCAGCAGGTAAGCAAGGCTTATAAGGGCATTGTTATCGAGAATGGTCACAAGCACATCCAGAAGTAATTTCTTAGATGTACTTTTTAAAACAAGAGATGATTTAAATTACTTTAGATACACTCAAGTTTTTTAACTTTGGAGGATGCTGCCCGTTAGGGTCGCATCCTCCTTTCTTTTTGTCAAGTTGTTTTCTTCTGTAGGTATTCCAATTGATTCTTTTTTTGGTGAATCCTTACTTTTTTCTCCTTTTATAGTGTTTTTTTTGTTATAATAGTCACTGTTATAAACTTTTTGTTTTAACTTTGTGCGCATAAAAATGGATAGTATATCCGTTATGCGAGAATAATTTAAAGGAATAAAATACAACTCATAATGAAGAAAACTTTTATTACGGTGCTTGCCAGTCTTGCTCTGTCCTTATCTGTGCACGCCGTACGTCCTGTTCATGTTGCCTTTCCTGTTAAGCAGGCAGACGGCACAACAGTTCTTTTGTATAAAAACGGTGACGGCCATTTGGCTTTCTACACCACGTTAGACAATCAGGTTGTTGTTCGCAATGGCGAAGGAATGCTTTGCTATGCCAAGCTTGAGAACGGTCAGCTTGTTGCTACCTCTATTGTGACCCACGATATTGCTGATCGCTCAGAAGCCGAGAAGCAGTTTGTTTCATCTAATACGTTAAAGCCCACTGATGCCCCTTTAGTTAAGTTGGCAGCTCCCAAACGGAGTTCTCAACGTGCCGGCAATGCTTCCACCAGTGACGGATTAGGAAAGTACAACACACGGTCTGGAGGTGCAGTTCCTTCTTTAGGTAGCTTGACCATTCCGGTTATTATGGTTAATTTTTCGGATGTAAAATTTCAGCCGGACATGAACCAAGACAAGTTGTCCCGTTTTTTCAACCAGGAAGGCTATAATGAAGACAATACCTTTGAGCGTGGTTCGGTGCGTGACTATTTCCTTGCACAAAGCCGTGGACTTTTCAATCCCACTTTTGATGTTGTAGCCAATGTCACTCTTGACCACGATTATGCCTATTATGGTGCTAATAGCTATGGCTCAGACGGGCGTGCCATGACCATGGTGAAGGAAGCTGTTGCCAAGGCTGTAGCCCAAGGTGTTGACTTTAGCCAGTACAAAACCACTGAAGGTAACGTTCCCAACGTTACTATTTACTATGCCGGTTGTGGTGAAGCTACTGGTGGAGATGAAAACACTATTTGGCCTCATGAACGCGACTTGTCCCCTTATTACGGAACGTTCAGCGGTACTTATTTCAAATCTTACTATGTAGGTAACGAGCTTTATGGCACCTCTACCCAGCACCAGCTTATGGGTATGGGTGTGTTCGTACACGAGTTTAGTCATGCTTTAGGTCTTCCTGACTTCTATGTTACCGACTATTCTTATTCTGATGATTCTCCTTTCGGAGGCTGGTCGGTTATGGACGAAGGCGAATATGACAACAATACTTACGCCCCTGTTGGCTATAACGCTTATGAACGTAGCTTTATGGGATGGCTTAACATTCGCGAATTGTCCGATGCAGAGTCTGTAACGCTCACCAATCCCAATGATGAAGAAGGGGAAATGGCCGTCATGGTGCGCAATCCCAACAATGCCAAAGAATATTTCATCTTGGAAAACCGTCAGCCAGGCACATGGTATGGTGCTGGTAAGGGTACGGGGTTGATGATTTCTCGCTTTGCCTACGATTCCTATTATTGGACGGGTAATATGGTCAACAACACTCAGTCAGCTAAGCGAGCCATGATTGTGACGGCATCCGGGCGCACCATTAAGTCGTCCTCCAATTCTCAGGAAGCCGATCTCTTCGGCAATGGCGAAAACAAGAAGCTCGGCTATACGTTTCTCAACAACTCGTACTATAACGGTTTGCCCATCTACAAGATTATAAAGCAACCCAATGGAACCATAACATTCAATTTCAAGGATGCCACCCTTCCAACTGCAGCTGTTTCCAACGGAGTAGAATATGACAAGGTGACCGACGTCAACACCCTTTCGGCCAACGACACTATCATCTTTGTGAACGAAGCCTCTTCTGTAGCATTGGGTGTCGACCAACAGTCGTCCTATCGTTCGGCTGCTTCTGTTCAATTGTCTTCTGACCATGCTTATGGCAATGCTTCAGTGTTGGAATTTGCCTTGATGCGCACCACCAACGGTCAGGGATGGGGTTTCTATGCCCCTGGCAAGAAAGCCTATCTTAGCTCCAGCTCCACAGGATTGAAACTCTCTACCAAAGCCGATGCCAACTGCATTGCATCAATTGCCATCAACGATGGCAACGCCTCTGTGGTCTTTACGGGCAATTACAGCTATAAGAACCTCGGCTATAGCACTGACGATACCTACTTCACCTGCTTTACCACAGCAATGAACAATTTGCAGATTTATCGCAAAAAGGTAGCGACAGGCATCCGCAATATAGAACAGACTTCCACAACCGCGTCTTCTCGCATCTACACGTTGAAGGGCCAGTATGTCGGTATAAGTCTTGTAGGTCTTCCAAAGGGAGTTTACATCCAGCAAGGCAGGAAGATAGTAGTTAAATAGCTAACAGACACTAACAAAATAACCTATGAAGAAAACTTTGCTAACGCTATTATTGGCGTGTTTGGGATGGAGTGGGGCGCAAGCAGTGCCCGCCTATCCAGGTAAAATCCGGTTTACCCAACCTGATGGAACCACCCTCTGGATTCAGCAGAAGGGAGATGAGTTTGCCCACCAAGCTTATACCGAGGACGGCTATCCCTTGTTGATGGATACAAAATCGGGATGTTATATGTATGCCAAGTCTGTTAATGGTAAGCTACTGAGCAGCGGCATCAAGGCTGTAGATATTCAGCAACGCGGACAACAGGCCAAATCGTTCCTACAGACGGTAGACAAAAGTGCTGCAACCTCTTTACAGCGGTCAGCCATTCAGCGCCCTTCTGCCAAGAAAGCTCCACGCTTGCGCATTAGCGACATCCCTACAACGGGCCATCGCAAGGTGCTTGTAGTATTAGTGAGGTTTAGCGATAAAAATTTTTCCAGCTATGTAGGTGACCCCAAAACTTTCTATGAAGGACTTCTCAATGGTCGCAACTATACCAACCAGTATGGAGCTACGGGCAGTGCCTACGACTTCTATCACGACAGCTCCAACGGTGTTTATGATCCCGAATTTACCGTTGTAGGTCCAGTAAAGGTGTCCAAGAAGGCCACCTACTATGGAGGTTCTTCCGGTGACGGCACTCGTTATGTTCCAGATATGATGGTGGAAGTGGCCAATCTTATCAAAGATTCGGTTAACCTTGCAGACTTTGACACCAACAACGACGGTGTTGTCGACAACCTTTATGTTTTTTATGCAGGACTTGGACAAGCAGATGCCGGTGGCAGTTGGATATGGCCTCATTCTTATGAGTTGAGTGCCGAGGGTAAAGCCGTCACCATTAACGGAGTCACAATCGACCGTTATGCCTGTTCGCAAGAGCTGAACGGAAGCTCCAGAAAGCCTGTCGGCATTGGCACATTCGTGCATGAGTTCGGTCATGTGTTGGGCATTCCCGACCTTTACGATACGAGCTACAGTTCGGCCTACACCCTGGAAGACTGGGATACAATGTGTGCCGGCAGCTATAACAATGATCAATGTACGCCACCACTGTTCTCTGCCTACGAGAAGTATGCCCTTGACTGGGCGCAACCCATCACCCTTTTGCCGAAAGACACCACTGAGAAGCAACTTGTTTGTCTTACCGATAGTGCAATGTTTTATCGTGTAAGTGTTCCGGGGAATAGCAAAGAATATTTCCTTTTGGAGAACCGTCAGCAAAAAAGTTGGGATACCTACCTTCCTGGCCATGGAATGTTGGTATGGCATATTGACGAGCAACAGAGTGCTTGGAACGCCAACAAGCCAAACAACAACTATGACAACCCCGTTGGCCACAAGTGTGTTGACATTGTGGAAGCTGACAACAGGGAGAGCTATAGCAATATGGATGCAGACCCTTTCCCCGGTACGCAAAACGTAAAGACCAAGGATTTTGACGACTGGAATGGTAACAAGCTTTTTGGCTTGGCCAATGTAACAGAGAAGAACGACATCATTCGTTTTAAGTTGAACGGTGAAGGATTTTCAGTTACTGCCCCAGATACTCTTTGGGTAGATAACGTTATGGGTCTCTCTGCCGTAGCCCATTGGTCAAAGGTGAGCGATGCGGACGATTATGAGTTGCTGTTGAAGCAAGGCACTGACACCATTTTGCATGAAGAGTTTACCACAGAAAGTGCCGTTCTTTCCAATCTTCAGCCCGAAACCACCTATCAGTTGTCAGTTATAGCCTTGAAATCTGGTTATGCATCTGACACTTTGAAGACTACTTTTACCACGCTTGCAGCACAGTTGCGCGAACTGACCATACATGCAAAGGCAGCCGATGACGTGACCGAAAACTCTTTTGTGGCACAATGGGACGGTCTAGATGGTGTGGAAAACTATCTTCTCACCATTTATGCTGAAGACTTCGGTGGAGAAACACTTACCCAATCGTACGATTTCTCCCAAAAGTCATCGGGCTTACCAGCAGGTTGGAGCACCAACTCCATCTTCTATATTAAAAACAACTATTCGCACAAGGGCTATGCATTGCGTCTTCGCCCAGAGGCAGGACAGACAGAAGAACCTTATTTGAATGTGTCTCATCCGGAAGGAAAGGTAACAGGAGTAAACTTCTGGAGCCGTTCTACCCAGAGTGGCAATACGCTCACCGTTGAGGCTTACAAGGGCGACAGCATAGCAAAGGTAGATACTTTGCAACTTTCCACCTCTGCCCTCATCTCCAATTATCAGTTTGACAAGGCAGATTCTGTTCGTCTGGTGTTCCACCAAAAGGTGTCAGGCTCTTATGTAGGCATTGACGACGTGACATTAAGTTATGTAGCCATAGCCCCTGTTGCCATCGATTCCCTTACCGATGTGAACGTTGGTCAGCAAACGTCTTACCTTATTGACGGCCTTCTTTCCGACACCAATTATTATTATACGGTAATAGGAACCTCGGACACAGATACCACACAAGTTTCCAACAGGGTGTTTGTGAAGACCCTGTCACCAGTGAACGTTATTGAAACCTTAGACGACTTGAGCAATGCAACCGGTGCTTCACGTGAGGTTTATGACTTGCAAGGTCGCCGCATCAGTGGTGCACAGTTGCCTCATGGCATTTATATTGTCAAGGAAGGAAAACGTAGTAGAAAGGTCGTAGTCAAGTAAACACTTAGCGACGCTCTTTAAAAAACTTTTGCATCAACGTCCGGCATTCTTCTTCCAGAATGCCGGACGTTGTCGTTGAACGGGGATGAAAGGCGCGTGGAGCAAACTCGCGGTAGCCCCGTTTGTCGTCCGGCGCTCCATAGACGATGCGGGACAGTTGTGACCAGCCAATGGCTCCAGCACACATAACGCACGGTTCAACCGTAACATAGAGTGTGCATCCCTGAAGATATTTTCCCCCCAATAGGTTGGCGGCGGCAGTGATGGCCTGCATTTCTGCATGAGCTGTGACATCGTTCAAGGTTTCGGTTAGGTTGTGTGCCCGTGCTATCACCTTTCCTTTGCAAACGATGACCGCCCCGATGGGTATCTCCCCATGACGAAAAGCTTCTTCCGCTTCGTTCAGTGCCTTGCGCATGAAAAACTCGTCTCTTTGCTGTTGTTCTTCTTGTTGAGTCATGCTGCAAAAGTACCAATTTTATTTTGTATATCCGCTAACTAATATTACCTTTGTAGAAACGTATCACAGAGCTATATGGCAGCACACAACGACTTGGGACATTGGGGAGAAACGCTTGCAGCGAAGTATTTGCAAGGTCAAGGTTACTGTATCGTTTATCGCGATTGGCGTTACGGCCATCGTGATTTGGACATTGTTGCTATGGATAAAGAAAGTAACGAACTTGTGATAGTAGAAGTGAAAACACGACGTGACGAGAAATTCTGTGATGCCGACACTGCTGTTACTCCTCAGAAAATACGTTCCCTCTCAATAGCAGCAAATGCCTTTGTTAAGTCCAAGATGATAGATGCCGACATCCGGTTTGACATTATCACGATTGTAGGCACCGATGAATCCTCGGCAGAGATACGTCATGTGAAAGATGCGTTCCTGCCGTTTGTATAACCTTTTTGCAGCACATGAAAGTAATAAGACTAAAAGAAGTGGATTCCACCAATCGCTATTTGCACGATTGTCAGCCGTTGCCAGACGGACAATCCGTGTTGGTTGTGGCCGATTATCAGACAGCGGGACGTGGTCAAGGCAGCAACACCTGGGAAAGCGAGCCAGGAAAGAACTTATTGTTCTCGTTGGCAATTCAGCCAAAGTTTGTACCTGTGCGCCGGCAGTTCCTGTTGGCAGAAGCCGAAGCCTTGGCCATAAAGGAAGCCCTGGACAACTATACCGATGGCATTACCCTGAAGTGGCCCAATGATGTCTACTGGCAAGACCGCAAGATAAGCGGAACTCTTATTGAAACTAGCTTGTCGGCAGGTGCAGTCAAGCGTTGTGTCTTCGGAACCGGCATAGATGTTAACCAACGGGAGTTTCACAGCGATGCCCCCAATCCCGTATCGCTTTATCAGATATTGGGGCATGAAGTGCCGCTGGACGAACTTTTGCAAAAGGTGGTGAACGGCATCACGGCCAACCTTGAGCTACTGGCCGAAAACCAGTTTGCCGACATATCCACACGTTACCATGCAGCCCTGTACCGTCGAACGGGCTATCATAAGTATCAAGATGCCGAGGGCATGTTTGAGGCAGCCTTGGTAGAGGTGGAAGACGACGGCCATTTGGTGTTGCACGACCGTCAAGGACTTATACGTCGCTACGCCTTTAAGGAAGTGACCTTCGTGCTGGAAGAATACAAATAACAATCAATATATTCAATTATGGCAAGATTTAAGCGAATACTGTTAAAACTGAGCGGTGAGAGCCTAATGGGCAAACAAGGTTTTGGAATAGACCCTGACCGTCTGAGCGACTATGCCCGCCAAATTAAGGAGGTGCACGAAATGGGCGTGGAGATAGGAATTGTCATCGGAGGTGGCAATATCTTCCGTGGACTCAGTGGCAGCCAGAAAGGTTTTGATCGCGTAAAGGGCGACCAAATGGGTATGTGTGCAACAGTTATCAACTCGTTGGCACTGAGCTCAGCTCTTGGTGCTTTGGGCGTCAAAACCAAAGTGCTGACCGCTATCCGTATGGAACCCATTGGAGAATTCTATAGCAAATGGAAGGCGATAGACGCCATGGAGGCAGGCTATGTTTGTATTTTCTCGGCAGGAACAGGCAGTCCTTACTTCACTACTGACACTGGTTCGTCCCTGCGTGGCATAGAGATAGAGGCAGACGTGATGCTGAAAGGAACACGTGTTGACGGCATTTATACTGCAGATCCCGAAAAAGATCCCACAGCAACCAAGTTTGATGAGATTACTTATGACGAGATTTACACCCGCGGATTGAAGGTAATGGACCTTACAGCCACCACGATGTGTAAGGAAAACAACCTCCCCATTTATGTGTTCAACATGGATGTAGTAGGCAATCTGAAGAAGGTGATGGAGGGAGAACAAATAGGTACACTTGTCCACAATTGACCCTTGCTTTCTAAAACCGGCTCTTTTAGCTCCTAAAACCCCGTGTTTTAGTGTCTAAAAGAGCCGGTTTTACGTGCTAAAACACGGGGTTTTGGAAAGTGATATGCAAGTTGCTGTAAATCAGCTACTTGCAATTCTTATTCTTCTTTGTAGTCAACATATTCCCCTTCGTCGTCGGAAAAGATTTTCTGTTGTTTGGTTTTGGCGTCTCGGCAGTCGATGACAACATCTTCGTTACCACGTTGTCGGTAGTTTCTTTCGTTGTTGGTGTTGCGCCGGAAAACATCTGTTAGTTGTCGGTATTTGCGATAAACGGCAATGCCGACATAGAGAGCACTCACAACGATAATGAGCAAACAAAACAAAAAGAAGGAGAGTAGGGCGGACATGACTTTATTTCTTTTGCGTCAGTATCGACAATAGCACATACCAAGCAATGATGACAGCAATGCCCAACACCTTGAAACAGAGTAGAAGGGGAATGCAGGAAATGACGAAAATGTATTTTACTTCGTTGCCCTTCCAACCCCATTGTTTGAATTTAAGAGCAAACATAGGAATTTCAGACACCAAAAGCCAACTGCAAACAAATACCATCAGCAGTATGACACCTGCCGTCCACGTAGGCAAAACCCCGAAATGTTCTTGCAATCCAATGACGAGTGAACCCCAAAATAGGGCGTTGGCCGGTGTGGGCATACCGATGAAGCCCAAAGCTTGACGTTCGTCGAGATTGAATTTGGCCAATCGCAATGCCGAGAATGCCGCCATCACATAAGCAAGAAAGGCCAAATAGCGAGTCCAGTCGTCGTTTAGGATGAGCTGTAGTTCAGAAAAGATGATGGTGGAAGGCGCCACACCGAAAGTAACATCGTCTGCCAATGAGTCGAGTTCTTTGCCAATGGGCGAAGAAACATGCAACAACCGTGCGCTCATTCCGTCAAAGAAGTCGAACACAGCCCCAACTACAATCCACAGCAAAGCCATTTTGGCATTTCCTAAAAAGGCGTTATAGGTAGCAATGCAACCCGACACGAGGTTGCAACAAGTGATGGTGTTGGGGATGTTGCGTGTGATAAAGTTAGCCATTTCTATTTTAATTTAGCCAAAACCGTTTGGTCGCCAGTGGTGGCTTGTCCCATCTTTACGCAGACTTCGCTGCCAATGGGCAAGAACACATCGACACGACTGCCCAGCTTGATAAAGCCCAAGTGCTCGTCAATATAGCAGTCTTCGCCCTCTTTTGCATAGGTGACGATGCGACGAGCCACGGCACCTGCAATCTGTCGGCACAGGATGTCAGTGCCTTCAGGGGTAGTAATCATGGTGTCGGCGTGCTCATTTTCTTCACTTGCCTTTGGTAACCAAGCTTTGTGGTAGTTGCCGTCCTTGTGTCGTACAAACTTCACTTTTCCGTCCACGGGGAACCAATTGGCGTGTACATTCCACAGACTCATGAAGATGCTAATCATGAGTCGGCGGTCGTGGAAGTATTCGTTTTCTTCCACCTCCTCAATGACAACAATGCGCCCGTCAGCGGGAGCAACCACTGTCTTCTCGGTGTCTTCCTCGCTGAAATAGCGAATGGGACAACGGTAGAAGTTGACCACGATGCCATAAACGATACCAACAACAACCAAGAAAATCCAAAAGGGAATTTTGGTAGCAAAGGCATACCACAATATGATGGCGATGAGAGCATAACAGATGCCTCCATATAGCAAATGGTCGTTGCCCTCACGGTGTATTCTTATCTTTTTGAGTTTTTTTATTCGTTTGCCCATGGCGTGTAAACGCTAATAGTAATAAGTAGTGCAAAGGTAATTCTTTTTTGTTGGTTGCGCAAATTTTTCCATTCAATCTTTTGGTTGTATCGCTTTTTCAGCGTAACTTTGAACCTCAAAATTTTGCGCAGCATGGAAGACTTTGTACACCTTCACGTACACACTTATTACTCTATTCTTGACGGGCAATCGCCCATTCCCAAGCTTGTTGACAAAGCCATTGCCAACGGTATGAAGGGAATGGCAGTGACCGACCATGGCAACATGTTTGGTATTAAGGAGTTTTTCGACTATTGTAACAAAGTGAACAAAGGCCTGAAGAAAGAAGGCAAAGCTCCCTTTAAGCCCATCTTTGGTTGTGAGATGTATGTGGCACGTCACAACAAGGAAGACAAGGTGAAGGAGCATGGCGACATGAGTGGCTATCACCTCATCGTCCTGGCAAAGAACTACCATGGCTACAAGAACCTTATCAAGCTGGTTTCGCGCTCGTGGGTAGACGGCTACTATATGCGTCCCCGTACCGATCGAAGCGATTTGGAACGTTTTCATGAAGACTTGATAGTTTGTTCGGCCTGTATGGCGGGCGAAGTGCCCCGCAAAATACTGGCAGGCGACATGGAAGGAGCCCGTGAAGCAGTGGAATGGTATAAGCGAGTCTTTGGCGACGACTACTATCTGGAGTTGCAGCGCCACGAAGTGAAAGACCCGCAGATAGCAGCCAACCGAGAAGCATACCCTGCTCAACAGCAATACAACAAGGTGTTGATGGAATTGGCTAACGAGTATGGCATCAAACTTGTCTGCACCAACGACTGCCACTTTGTGGACAAGGAAAACGCAGAAGCTCATGATCACCTTCTCTGTATCTCAACAGGAAAGGACCTTAACGACCCTAATCGTATGCGCTACTCTAAGCAAGAGTGGTTTAAGACGCGGGAAGAGATGAACGAAGTGTTTGCCGATGTGCCCGAAGCACTGTCTAACACCCTTGAAATACTCGACAAGGTAGAACCCTACGACATCGAGCATGGGCCTATCATGCCCAACTTCCCTATTCCGGAAAGTTTCGGAACAGAGGATGACATACGCAAGCGCTTTACTGAAGAAGACCTTTTCAAAGAGTTTACCTCCGACGAAAATGGCAACAACCCCTTGCCCCGCGAAGAAGGACAAAAGGTGATAGACCGGTTGGGAGGGTACGACAAGATATACCGCATCAAGTTTGAAGCCGAATATCTGGCCCATTTGGCTTATCAGGGAGCCAAGGTGCGTTATGGTGACCCACTGCCCGACAATGTGAAAGAACACATTAACTTTGAGTTGCATGTGATGAAGACAATGGGTTTCCCAGGCTATTTCCTTATAGTGCAAGACTTCATCAATGCAGCCCGCGACCAGTTGGGCGTGATGGTAGGACCGGGACGTGGCTCTGCAGCAGGCTCTGTAGTGGCTTATTGCTTGGGTATTACAAAGATAGACCCTTTGAAATATGACTTGCTGTTTGAACGTTTCCTCAACCCAGACCGTGTAAACCTCCCTGATATCGATACCGACTTTGATGACGATGGGCGCGGACGTGTGTTGCAATGGGTGATGGACAAGTACGGACATGAGAATTGTGCTCATATCATCACCTACGGTACGATGGCCACAAAGAACTCCATCAAGGATGTGGCCCGTGTGGAGGGACTTCCCCTCGACGTGACCAACGCCCTCTGTAAGGCCATTCCCGATCGCTTGCCCGACGGAATGAAGATGAACCTTCCCAATGCCATCAAGGCCACTCCCGAGCTGCAAGAAGCAGAGGTGAGCGAAGATGCACGTATGCGCAACACCATCAAGTATGCTAAGATGTTGGAGGGAACGGTACGCAATACGGGCATCCATGCTTGCGGCTTCATCATTTGTAAAGATGCAATCAGCGACTGGGTGCCGGTGTCAACAGCCGACGACCCAGACTTCAAAAATGTAAAAGTTCCCGTTACCCAATATGACGGTCATGTGATTGAGTCTACCGGACTCATCAAGATGGACTTTTTGGGACTGAAGACCCTGTCGGAGTTGAAAGAGGCCGTCAAGAATGTGAAACAAACAGAAGGCATTGACATCGACCTCGACAACATTCCGATAGACGATGAACTCACTTACCAGCTTTATCAAGAAGGCCGTACCATCGGAACTTTCCAGTTTGAGTCGGCTGGAATGCAGAAGTATCTGCGTGAACTCAAGCCAACGGTGTTTGAAGACCTTATAGCCATGAACGCCCTCTATCGTCCAGGCCCTATGGACTATATCCCTTCGTTCATCAGACGAAAGAACGGAAAGGAAGAAATCAAGTATGACATACCCTGCATGGAGAAGTACTTGAAAGACACCTACGGCATTACCGTCTATCAAGAGCAGGTGATGTTGTTGTCAAGACAGTTGGCCAACTTCACGCGAGGTGAGAGTGATGCGCTTCGAAAGGCGATGGGAAAGAAGAAGAAAGCCATCGTAGACGCTATGAAACCCAAGTTTTTGAAGCAAGGTCAGGAGAACGGGCATGACCCAAAGATTTTAGAAAAGATATGGGGCGATTGGGAAAAGTTTGCTTCCTATGCGTTCAACAAGTCACATGCCACCTGTTATAGTTGGGTGGCTTACCAAACGGCCTATCTGAAAGCCCATTATCCAGCCGAGTTTATGGCGGCCATCATGACGCGGCGAAAGAACGACACGAAGGAAATTACCAAGTTGATGGAAGAGTGTCGTTCGCTGAAGATACCTACATTGGGCCCTGACGTCAACGAAAGTTGGGAAAACTTCGGTGTGAATAAGCATGGAGAGATACGCTTCGGACTGGCAGCCATCAAGGGAATGGGCGAAGGCCCAGCCCGTGCCATCATCAATGAGCGGGAAAAGAACGGACCTTACAAAGATATCTATGACTTTGTGGAACGGGTAGACTTGACCAATGTAAACCGAAAAGCCTTTGAATCACTGGCTTATAGCGGAGGCTTTGACAGTTTCGGACTGCAGAGAGAACAGTATTTTGAGGAGGTGAGCAAGGGCGGGACCTTTTTGGAAACGCTGATGCGCTACGGACAGAAGTTCCAGTTTGAACAGCAAGAACAGCAAAACTCCCTCTTTGGAGGAGTGGACGCCATAGAGATAGCCCATCCGGTAGCCCCGAAAGCGCTGCCGTGGCCCACGATAGAACGCCTAAACCGCGAAAGGGACTTGGTGGGTATCTATCTTTCTGCCCATCCGCTGGACGAGTATGAGGTAGTGTTGAAGTATATGTGCAACACCCATTGTTCGGAGATAGAGCGTAACGGCAATATGCAAGAACTGTCCAAACGCGAGCATGTCACCTTCGGAGGCCTGGTGACAAACGTGAGCGAACGCATCTCGCAGAAGACAGGAAAACCGTTCGGCATTGTCACAATAGAAGATTTTGAATCGTCGGGCGAGTTGGCCTTGTTTGGTGACGATTGGCTTCGCTGGGGCAATCAGCTGAAGAAAGACTATACAATCTATGTCACAGCTCAGGTGAAAGAACGTTACCGGCCAGGTTCAAACATCTTCGGCATGACGATAGAAAACGTCCAACAACTCTATGACGTAAAGAGAAACCAAATAGAAAAGTTAACCATCAAGGTGCGGGAAGACGCATTAGACGAACCGTTGGCGATGGACTTGGCCACATTGATAAACGGGACAAAGGGCAATACCGAGCTCTACATACAAGTGGAGTTGAAAGACCGAAACGAGAAACTCATGCTGAAAAGCCAGCAGGCAAAGGTGAATGTAGATCATAAAATTCTGACATTCATCGAAAATCATGACGGATTGGAATATCAAATCAATTAAGCCAAAAGTTGGCATATTGTTTGTAGGTATATTAAGGAATAATCATTAACAATTAAAAGAATAGAAAAATGGAAGTAGAAATCACAACTGAGAACTTCGAACAGTATAAGAATGGTGAGTTGCCATTGGTAGTGGACCTTTGGGCAACATGGTGTGGTCCCTGTAAAGCCCTTGCCCCTACAATTTCTGAATTGGCAAACGACTATGACGGAAAGATTGTCGTAGGCAAATGCGATGTGGAGGCCAATGACGATATTGCCATCGACTATGGTGTACGTAACATCCCTACCATCTTGTTCTTTAAGGGTGGGGAGTTGGTAGACAAGTTTGTCGGTTCCGCATCAAAAGCAGTTCTCGACGAAAAATTCAAGGCTTTGCTCTAAGCAAAGACCACCTAAAAGGAAGGGCTTGAACATTTTTGACAGAGTGTTCAAGCCCTTTTTGCATGAATAGACAACTGTGTTTAGAACTCCAAGATGCGTGTGCCGTCTTCTTGAGGAGTGATGGTGACCTTGACAGCGTCGTCGGGCAGGATGGACTCTATGAGTTCCGGCCATTCCAGAAGGCATAAGTTGCCACTGTAGAAATAGTCCTCATATCCCATGTCGTAGACTTCTTCAAGTTTTTTTATGCGATAGAAGTCAAAATGGTAGATGGGGTCTCCTTCTCCTGAAGTGTATTCGTTGACAAGTGCAAAGGTGGGAGAAGTGATGACGTCTTCCACCCCGAGTTCTTCGCAGAGCGCCTTGATAAATGTAGTTTTTCCGGCACCCATCTTGCCATAGAAGGCATAGACACGTCCGCCGGGCATGTTGTTGATAAAGGTTTTGGCAGCATCATGAATGTGCTGCAAGTCGTTAATAATGATCTTCATCTCTTTCTTGAGCTTAAAGTAATCAGCGGAATAATCATCTCTTCCATAGAGATGCCTCCATGCTGAAAGGTATCTTTATAATAACTAACGTAATAGTTGTAGTTGTTGGGATATGCAAAGAAAGCATCACCAGTGGCAAAGACATAGGAAGTGCTGATGTTGGGCGAAGGCAGTTGTGCCTTATGGGGGTCTTTTATGGTGAACACTTCTTTGGCATTGTAGCTTAGGTTTTTGCCCAACTTGTAACGGAGATTGGTGTTGGTGTTACGGTCACCGATGATTTTGATGGGCTTTGTAGCACGTATGGAGCCATGGTCGGTTGTGACAATCACCTTGTAATCGGTTTGTGAGAGCATACGGAAGAGTTCTGCCAGCACCGAATGGCGAAACCAGCTCAAGGTGATAGAGCGGTAAGCGCTTTCGTTGCTTGCCAGTTCGCGCACCATTTTCATCTCTGTACGGGCGTGCGACAACATGTCGATGAAGTTTACCACCAGTACGTTTAAGTCGTTTTGCCTAAGGTTGTTGAACTGAGAAAGAAACTTGTCCGTGCCCAAAGAGTCGTTAATCTTGTGGTAGGAAAACTTGTCATGACGGCGATAGCGGTCTATTTGTGTTTGGATGAGCGGTCCCTCGTTGAGGTTCTTTCCCTCCTCCTCGTCCTCGTCCACCCACAAATCGGGATACATCGAAGCAATCTGCTGTGGCATAAGTCCGCTGAAAATGGCATTTCGTGCATATTGCGTAGCCGTTGGCAAAATGCTGAGGTAGAGGCTTTCGTCAATATCGAAGAGGTCTCCTATCTCTCTGGAAAGCAGGCGCCACTGGTCGTAGCGGAAGTTGTCGATGACAATGAGGAATACCTTTTCGCCGGCGTCAAGCAGGGGAAAAATCTTTTTCTTGAAGATGTCGGGGCTCATCATTGGCCGTTCGGTGTTGCCTTTAGCCACCCAATCGAGATAGTGCTTGGCAATGTATTTGGCGAAACCGTTGTTGGCATCTTCTTTCTGCATGACAAGCATGTCTGTCATGCCGCTATCGGTGTTGCTCAGTTCGAGCTCCCAATGCACCAACCGTTTGTAGATGTCGCTCCAGTCGCTGAAAGTGCGGCAATCGTTGATGAGCATTGAAATTTGAGAATAGTCTTGCTGATAACCCGTTTGTGTGACTTCGGTCTCTATTTCCTTGCGATGGATGTTCTTCTTCAGTGTGAGAAGAATCTGATTGGGGTTAACGGGCTTGATGAGATAGTCGGCAATCTTTGAACCGATGGCTTGGTTCATGATGTTTTCCTCTTCGCTTTTGGTTACCATTACGATGGGGGTGGCAGGTTGGATTTCCTTCATCTTTTGGAGAGTTTCCAAGCCGCTTAACCCTGGCATCTGTTCGTCCAGCAAGATAAGGTCGAACGTTTGCTGGGCGCATTGGTCGAGGGCATCACTGCCATTGCTGACGGTTATCACCTCATACCCTTTCTTTTCAAGAAAAATGATGTGTGCCTTGAGAAGTTCTATCTCATCGTCCACCCATAATAAAAGTCCGTTGCTCATAGTGATTTAAAATCCGTCTAAGTCGTAATATTCGTCCTCAACATCGTCATTGACGGGCGAATCGTTACGAGTGTTGTTGTTCGTGTTTGTATTTCCTGTGCCGAGGTCATCGTCAAAGTAGATGCCCGTATCCTCGACAGGGGCTTGCGGTTCATCTATTGAGGGCTCCGGTTGCTTCTTTGGAACTGTTGTAGCAGGTTGTTGCACTTCTGGAAGTACTGGTTGTTCGGGATCGGAACGTCTTTGCTGAGGCTCGGCTGGAGTGACAGGGGCAGTTTCTTCCTTTTTGGGAAGAACCACTTCGTTTTCAGGTAGAGCTGGTTGAGGTGATGGCTGTTCCTCAGGCAACTCAATGATGTCCTCGTCTTCGTTTGATGTTGTTGGAGTCTGCTTGGGAAGGGCAATGGTGTTGTCGTCTTCAATCGGTTGCTCTTTGGGCGTTTTTGGTTCTTCGGCAGGTGCTATCTCCGTAGAGATTTCTGTACCTTCCGGCTCTGTTTCGGGCTGGGCGCCCGGAGCATCGATTTCTACAGGAACGGAAATGCCCTCGTCAACGGCCTCGCTCTTTTTTTGAGCGTCAAGGTCTTCCTGTGTAGGAGCTTTGCTCTGGATTTCTTCTTGAAGATCGCGCTCCCGTGGCGTGGCTATTTCGGCAGGTTCGGAAAGCAGATATCGTTTGGTAACCCGTAAGGGAACGAAGTTTTTCCGGTAGAAAGCTTCATAGTCAGCATAGCTGAACTGTGTTCCAATGAGCTTGAGATTGTTGTCGCTGATGATGAGGGTTTTGGTGTTTTTATTGAGTTTGCTGACAACACTTTTGGTGTCGACAAGTTGTCGGGCATATTGGTAAGCCTCGTCGTAGCTGCGGAAGCCAGAGACTTGCATCTGATGGAGACCTTCGAGGTCTGCGATTTCCAGGTCGAAGTCGCGAACCAGGAAATTGGAGAAATTGAAACGAGCCATCTCGAAGAGCAACTGGTTTTCATTGACAGAGTCGGGATTGTAGACCAACAAGAACTTGAAATCGGTGAAGCGTTCTTTAGAGAACGAAACGTTTTTGATGCTATCGCTATCGTTGAGAACAGCCGATCGTCGTGACCATACATCACCCAAATCGAATTTTCCTCCACGAAGTTTCTTTCCTTTGTTCACCCCGTTGACAATCATACCCGCCATTTCGCTGATGCGACTTTGAGGATATTTCTCTACAACCTCCTTCATGTCGCGGATGCACGCATTGGCATCACCGCTATTGAGTTTGCTAAGTCCGCCAATGAAGAGAAACTTGTCGCGGTTAGCTCCCAAAGGGAAACGCGTTTCAGAGATGTGTGCATTGGCTGCAACTTCTGCAAACTGGTCTTTCTTGAACGCTTCGTAGGTGGCTGCATAGAGGGAGTCTTCCAAGTGAACGCCAAATTTGGAGTTTTCCTGGAAGTAGGGATCGGTGAGAATAGTTGTCCATTCGCTTTGCGGATAGTGTTCCTTTAGTTGGGTGACATAGCTTTCGGCGACGTCCGGTTGGCCCATTCTGTTGTACAACAAAAACAGGTGATAGTAGACGTCGTCCATGTGTTCATAATCAGGATAGTTGTCCGTCAGTCGGCGCAGGCATTTTTCTGAAAGCGGCAGATTGTCCAGCCGGTCTTTGAAGATGACGCCACTATGATGGAGTCCGTCCTCAAGAATTTGGTTGCTGGCTTGTATCTGTTCTTCGGTGAAAGGTATTTGAGCCAAATAATATTCGCGTTTGTGTGGATCGTTTTGAGCACTGTCTGCAATGTTGGACAGCGAATCGGCTATTTGCTCGGCACGGAAGATAGAGTCGCGTTGTTCGTCTGTAAGTTCTTCGGGATTGGCATCAGAACCGATGTTGCCCACTACGGTTTTGTTGACACGTTGCCAGTTGTCTACATTCTCTCGTTTTCCCCATTGACGTTGGAAAGTTTGCTTGCCTTGGTTGACCGCCATCTGATTATAGAAATACCATAGACCGTTCTGTGTCTGGTTGTTGGAGGAAGCCTGCGTTTGGTTGTTGTTAGCACCGATGGCTCCATTTTGGGCTTGCTGCTGTTGGGCATCCTGCTCGGCTTGAGCGCGTCGTTCTTCCTTCTCTTTCTTCTTTAAGGCGTCTATTACACGGTCGATAGCTGCATTACGTTCGGCCTCGGGCATCTTGGCAAGTGCCTGTAACGAGTCTTGAAGGTGGACGGCATCGGTGTAGGGAACCAGTTCGTCGAGTATTTTCGAACGGTTGGAAAGTTGTTCATAGTCTTTTCGGTCCTTGTCAAGCATACCGATGGCAGCCCCATAACAACGTCGTGCATCAGAAAATTTCTCTTTAGCCCAATACAAATCGCCCAAGTGTAACAACAATACGCCTTTTTCGATGCCACTGCGAGTGGATTTCTGATTGCCGCGTTCGTATGCAGTAATTGCCTGCATGGTGTCTTTCTCGCTGAGATAGATGTTACCTATGGCGTAATAGACCTGATCGAGATAGTCTTTGTTCTTGTCGGAAGCAGCCATACGCTTAAGTTTGCCAATCATCTGCTTGGCGCGACCTTTGGCCATTACCTCGGTCATTGCGATGTGTGCATTGAATTCCAACTGGTAAGGAGGGTTTTGTCGTATGACGCGTTTGAAGGCTTTTGTGGCATTTTCTCTGTGTCCCAACGCAGCTTCGAGTTGTCCCAAAAGATACCATTCGCGTGCCCGTTGCTTGTGACGCATTTCGTGTTTAATGACTTTGCGTAGGTATGGAATTGCTTTTTCAAAGTCGCCAGTGTGTATGTAGTAGTCGGCATAGGTGTAATCCCATTCTTTCACGGCGCGCCAGTCCAGCGAATCGCGGCTCATGTTGCGGATAACATCTTCTGCATCGTAGGTCCATCCCTCTTCGATGTAGCATTTTGCCAACCAAGCACGAGCTTTTCCGTAGATGGCTGGTTGGGTGCGGTAGAGTCGACTCATGTAAGAGAAGGTGGCGGCAGCCTCGTCAAAAGCTCCTTTATAAAACTGCGAACGCCCCATCAGCATCCAGGCTTTCCAAAGGAACGGGTTGTATTCTCGACGATTGAGCCATTCGATGTCTTTCTCGGTCTTGCGTCTGCTTTTGTTCCATTCGGGACGTCGCTTGATGCTATGGCGAGCAATGGCCTTTTGGGCTTTCTCGATGGCCCTGTCAAAATTGGTTTTACCGAGTTCACGGCTACTCTTGTTGCCAACAGTGTAGAGGGGAATCATCTCGGTGAAATTGTCTTTGTTGCCCTGTTCTTTTTCCAAGCTACCGTCAATATACGCCTGTGCACCATTATAATAGGTGTTATACCGGGCATTGAAAGAATGCCACCAACGTGACTGTGAGGTGTTCTTGTTGGTAGAACACCCTGCTATGACCATTGAGGCAAGTGCCAGCAGGACAAGTACGATATGTTTGTTGTTATGCAAGTTCACGCTTAAATAACTGATAAGAGAGGGATTTTATTGCCTTGGCAAGGGCGTAAAAAACAACGGAGAAGAAAATGATGGCAGCTCCGGAGGGAACATTCAGCCAATAGGCTATTGCCAATCCGGCCAAACAATCAATCCATCCGATGAGAATGCTTGACCAGATGATGCGTTTAAAGCTGAAAGTGAAGAGGTTGGCAGTCATTTGTGGAATGGTGAGGAGGCTAATGGCAAGGACGATACCCACCATACGGAGAGTTGAGACGATGGTCATGGCAATGATGGCCATCATGAGATATTCAATGAAATGGACGGGAAGATGCTGGGAACGGGCAAAAGTGGCGTCGAAAGCCACACTGAGTATCTGTCGATAAAAGCAGAGGAAGAGCGTAGCTACCAATGCGGTCATTCCTAAAAGAAGCCAAAGGTCGCTATGGTTGATGGTGAGAATGCTTCCGAAAAGAAACGAAGGAAGGTCTGGCATGAACCCCGGAGTGAGGAAACAGCAAATGATGCCAATGCTCATGCCAAAGGTCCAAAACAAGGCGATGGCCGAGTCTTCCCTTACATCACCGTTGCGGGAAACCCATTGAACCCCCATGGCACTCAGAACGGCAAACACCATGGCAGACCAAACAGGATTGCAACCCAACAGAACGCCAAGGCCAATACCGCCGAATGAGGCATGGGTGATGCCTCCACTGATGAAGACCAGTCGGCGGGAAACAATATAAGTTCCGACAATTCCGCACAGAATGCTTGCCAACAAAGAGCCAATCAAGGCATTTTGAAAAAAATCGTATTGTAGTATATCCATATTGGGAGCAGTCTTAATATTCTTCTTTTTAGGTGGATGGAGAAGTTGTTGATGGGTTTTCAGCCATGAGGTAGAACTCGTCTTTGAGCTGGTTGGGCAAGTTAATGCCTCGTAAGGTGAGGCTGCGACCCCAGTCTTTTACCTCATTAGGAGGAAGCGTGTAGAGAACTTGTGAAAATTCGTCCACTTCACTATCTGAATAATTTTCAGCGGCTTTCCCATGGAACTTGTCCAATTCTTCATCGTCAAAGTATTCAATGGCTTTTGTTGCGGCTTCCATCATGCAGATCTGTTCGCACGTAGAACTTTTGCCGTTGCACGAAGAACAATCGTTGCCGGAAGTGACGCTTTCCTCTTCACAGTCAGAGTGATGAGAGAAAGTAGAGGCTAATGCAACGATGCATCCGAGAAGAAGGATGGAACCAAGTCCGATAATGATAATTTCCAAGAGAAATGCGCTTTTAGGTTATTCTGGAATTTTGGTAACACCAAACCCACAAGAAGCAAGATCTTCCCAAAAATGCGGGTAAGATTTTGAGACTACTTCTGGGTGATTGATGACAATGGGGCCGAATTTGAACGACAAGGGAGCGAAGGACATGGCCATACGGTGATCCTCATAGGTGTCGACGACGGGATTATCTTCAGGTGGCAACTGCTTGCCGTCCCATTGAAGGGTGCTATCGCCAATTTCATGAAGACAAAATCCGAATTTACGAAGTTCGGTGCGCATGGCGGAAATGCGGTCGGTCTCTTTTATACGAAGACTTTCAAGCCCTGTAAAAGTAAACGGAATGTTTAGGGCACAACAAGTGGCTATCATCGTTTGGGAGAGGTCCGGTTGGTTGACAAAATCATATTCCAGTCTTGGAAGGGTGTGACCGTTGGAAGTAAGAGTGATGCCTTCAGATTTGTTTGACGAAAAAGAAGTCTTCACCCCCAACATATTAAAAAGGTAACGTACGATAGCGTCTCCTTGTTGGCTTCTGTCCCATAATCCAGGAAGGCATATTTGGTTTTCTTTTTGGGCAGACAGGGCCAATGCTTCAAACCAATAGGAAGCTGCACTCCAATCGTTTTCTATGGTGTAGGCTCTGTTCTTATAAGGTTGTGGACGGACACTCACGGTGTCAATGTCTGTCCATTCCACGTCTGCGCCAAACTCTCGCATGATGTCGAGGGTCATGTCGATATATGGCCGAGAGACGATGGTGTCTGTCAGCTTGAGGGTGAGCCCCTTGACAAGTGTTGGTCCAATCATCAAAAGTGCAGAAATGTACTGAGAACTAACGTTGCCAGGGATTTCTAAGCTACCACCATCTAACTTGCGACCGCAAATCAGCAATGGAGGATAGCCCTCCTCGCCCAAATAGGAAATGTCTGCACCCAACCGGCGCAAGGCGTTTACCAAAATCCCAATGGGGCGTTGCTGCATACGTTTCGTCCCAGTCAGCGTGTGCTTGCCTTCGCTGACACTGAGAAAAGCCGTCATAAAGCGCATGGCAGTGCCGGCTGCCTTGATGTCGATGACGGAGGGCATCTCTTTGAGAGCGCGAACAATAACCTCGGTATCGTCACAGTCGGACAGGTTTGTCGGCTGAATGGTACCACCAGCTAACGCATGAATGACCAGAGCGCGGTTGCTTAGGCTTTTCGAAGCGGGAAGGTGGATGGTGGTATTGAGGCTTTTGGGGGCTGTAATGCTATATTTCATCTTCAATAGATATTGCTTTCTGAATGTACAAAATTACGAAATATTATTTTGAAAGGCGAAAAAGAGCCTTAAAAGTTTGCTCCTTTCCAAACAAATGAGTAATTTTGCACTCGCAATTCGGGATTTAGCGCAGTAGGTAGCGCACGCGTCTGGGGGGCGTGAGGTCGCTGGTTCGAGTCCAGTAATCCCGACAACTTGCAAAAGAAAAGCCGTAAATATTCGAGTTTATCGATATTTGCGGCTTTTCTTTATGGTGTTTCCTTTAAAAGGAAAACACAAAGGGGAAACATCAAATATATGACATTTCCCCTTTGGTTATAAGCTATGAGACTTGTTTCTATTACTTACGCAAGCCGAGAGCCTTGATGATTGCACGGTAACGCTCAACGTCACGGTCGTAAAGATAGTTGAGAAGCGCACGACGCTTACCTACAAGCTGAGTCAAAGAACGTGTGGTAACAAAGTCCTTATGGTTCTTCTTGACATGCTCTGTGAGGTGTTTGATGCGATAAGTGAATAATGCAATCTGGCTTTCTGCTGACCCTGTGTCAGTGTTTCCTTTACCGAACTCGGTGAAGATCTCGGTCTTCTTGGTTTTGTCTAAATACATTTTGATAATTGATTAATACTGTTTGCTCATTACATCTTGCGGACGTTAGTCGCCTTAATCACAACGAGTTGCGTCTTTAAATGCATCGGATTTTCCGAAAAGCGCTGCAAAGTTACAACTTTTTGAGTGCATAGACAAGTTTTTCGGATATATTTTCGTAATTTTGCACCCAATATTAGAAAAGCTATTTTTTAAGGTATAAAGATGCAAGACATTAGAAACATTGCGGTTATAGCGCATGTCGACCATGGCAAGACCACGTTGGTTGACAAGATGATGCTCGCAGGAAAGCTCTTCCGTGACGGACAAGATGATAGTGGCGAGGTGTTGGACTCCAATGATTTGGAGCGTGAACGAGGGATAACAATTCTGTCAAAGAATGTAAGTATCAACTGGAAAGGTGTTAAAATAAATATTTTGGACACTCCGGGACACTCCGATTTCGGTGGTGAAGTGGAACGCGTGCTCAATATGGCAGACGGCTGCCTGCTGCTTGTAGACGCGTTTGAAGGCCCGATGCCCCAAACTCGTTTTGTCTTGCAGAAGGCATTGCAATTAGGCTTGAAGCCGATAGTAGTTGTCAATAAGGTGGATAAGCCCAACTGCCGTCCAGAGGAAGTCTATGAAATGGTTTTTGATTTGATGTGCGATCTCAATGCAACAGAAGACCAATTGGACTTCCCTGTTGTCTATGGATCGGCAAAGAACGGTTGGATGGCTGAAGACTGGCAGCAGCCTACGGACAATATTGACTACTTGCTGGACAAGATAGTAGAGGTGATACCTGCTCCACGTCAGTTGGAAGGTACTCCTCAGATGCTAATCACCTCGTTAGACTACAGTAACTATACGGGACGTATTGCCGTAGGACGTGTTCATCGTGGCACGTTACGTGACGGACAGAATGTCACTATTTGCCATAGAGACGGAACGCAAGAGCGTACCAAAATTAAAGAGCTACATACCTTTGAAGGAATGGGACACAAGAAAACCGATCATGTGGACTCTGGTGACATCTGTGCAGTTATCGGTTTGGAGAAATTTGAGATTGGAGACACGATAGCCGACTTCGAAAATCCTGAGCCATTGCCTCCTATTGCTGTAGACGAACCCACGATGAGTATGCTCTTTACCATCAACGATTCTCCCTTCTTTGGCCGTGAAGGTAAGTTCTGTACAAGCCGTCACGTGGGTGACCGTCTGCAAAAGGAATTGGAGAAAAACCTTGCTTTGCGTGTCAAGCCGTTCGAAGACACTACTGACAAGTGGATAGTCAGCGGTAGAGGTGTGCTCCATCTTTCGGTCCTCATAGAGACAATGCGCCGTGAAGGCTATGAATTGCAAGTGGGTCAACCTCAGGTTATCATTAAAGAAATTGACGGGCAGAAATGCGAACCTATTGAAGAATTGACCATTAATGTCCCCGAAGAGTTCTCGTCTAAAATGATAGATATGGTGACGCGCCGTAAAGGTGAGATGACAGGTATGGATACTGAAGGCGATAGAGTTAACATTACTTTTGATATACCTTCGCGCGGTATTATTGGTTTGCGTACAAATGTTCTTACGGCAAGCCAGGGTGAAGCTATCATGGCTCACCGCTTTAAGGAGTACCAGCCCTATAAAGGCGAAATCGTGCGTCGTACCAACGGCTCAATGATAGCATTGGAGAAGGGAACAGCCTATGCTTATTCTATTGACAAACTACAAGATCGTGGAAAATTCTTCATTGATCCAGGCGAGGAAGTTTATGGCGGAGAAGTCGTAGGTGAACATGTTCATGACAACGACTTGGTAATCAATGTGACCAAAGCTAAACAGTTGACCAACGTTCGCGCAAGTGGCTCGGATGATAAAGCTCGTGTTATTCCAAAGACAGAGATGAGTCTTGAAGAATGTTTGGAATATATCAAGGCAGACGAATATGTTGAAGTTACTCCAAAATCCATTCGTATGCGCAAGATTATCCTTGATCACTTAGAGCGTAAGCGTGCAGGAAAAGATTGAAAACAGTCGGGTTAGAGACCGGAAAGACTGTGATTGAAATAACAAAAACGAGGCGAGCGGTAGCAAATTGGCTATGGCTCGCTTTTTCTGTTGTGGCGTTTTAAATTATAACCAATTTCTTTATAGGGTGCAATAAAGTATGGAGAAAATTCGTTATAATGGAAAAACAAGAAGAAAAAGATGAAAAAATCAATAGTTACTCTTTTGGGTTTGTTGTGTGTAATGGTTGCTGATGCCCAAAACGAAGTGGGGTCTTGGTCTGTTATACCGCGTGTGGGAGTCAATCTCAGTAATTTGTCAAATGATTGCTATGCTATAGGAAGTGAAGAAACTCCTAGTACTCAAAAGTCCCAATACAAGGCAGGGATGAAAGCAGGTGTTGAGGTGGAATATCAAGCTACGGCCACTACAGCCCTTTCTGCTGGCCTTTTTTATTCTATGCAAGGTTCCCGATGCCCGGATATGCTTAAAAGTTACAAAGGGATGGACGCCAATGAGCCTGTTACCAACTATACGGCTATCAGCGATTTTACCAATGATTTGCAGTATTTAGCGGTGCCCATTATGCTTCGTCGTTACATTTTTAAAGGCTTTTCTGTTGGTGTGGGAGTACAATTGGGTTATCTGCTTAAGGCTAAGACCCATCTTTGTAGCCAACAGTATGTGGAATATACTGACGGCGCACACAAGTATGAACCCATCAATACTTATGATAATGATGTTACTTCTTCAACTAAACGTTTCGATTTTTCAGCACCTATAATTGGCATAAGCTACGAATACGAGAACGTAATTCTTGATGCGCGTTATGCTTTAGGTTTGACAAATACGAGCAAGATAAACGTTGTAAACACCAAGAACCGCAATTTTGATGTAACGATAGGCTACCGTTTTAGTCTTTAGTGGGGTAGTTGAGGCGCTCTTCAGTCAGGTGCTCTAAGGTTTCCTCTAAATATTTACGTGATTCCCAACATGCCATTGGCAAGTCGTGTAGTAGCCAATTGCCACAATCTTTTGGCGCAGCTCCTGGGATTTTCCCATCAAAATCGGCTACAAAGCGAAATGTTCGTTTCATGAGTTCAACGATGTCATGGCTTTCTAAATCACCTTTCAGAAGTAGATAGTTACCAGTTAAACAACCCATGGGTCCCCAATAAACGATTTTATCTTTCCATTCTGGGTCGTTGCGCAAGTAAGTAGCAGCCAAATGTTCGATGGTGTGCAAAGCTCCAGGGTGCAAGGCAGGCTCTCGGTTGGGCGCTTTCATGCGAATGTCAAACGTTGTTATGACTTCATTGCCTAAGTTGTCTTTTCTGCTCACGTAGATGCCTGGGAGCAACTTCTCGTGATTGATGGTGAAAGAAGGTATTTTGTCCATAGTTGGTATTTGCTAAATATATAATAAGGTGTGAGAATTTAATTACAGAGTTTTAAGGAAATTTCTTGTAACATCGAAAGAACCATCTGCCATAGAGGCCCAAAAATCAAAATATTGGGCAGCTTTGCAGTCTTTAAGGGGAACGTCGCTGATGATGCGGAAGGAAACGAAAGGCGTGTTGTAAAGGTAGCAAGTTTGTGCGACCGAGCAACTTTCCATGTCTACAGCCTTCGCTTCCGGGAAATGATAGATAATGTCTTGCATCTTTTCACGTGAGTCAACAAACCAATCACCACTAACTGTCAGACCGGCTCTAATGGTTTCTTTGCAAGTCATTGACAAGGCTTTATCTATTAATTCTTGTGAAGTGTCATATCGTTCAGGCATACCCATAATTTGTCCAAAGGATACATTGTCGCCACAATAGGCATCGTGATAGACACATTGTGTGGCAACGACCACATCTCCAACATTGAGTTGGGTGTCAGCACCTCCCGCACAACCGCTTGAAATGATTAAGTCTGGATGGTAATTGCGAATCATTTCAACTGTGCCAATGGCAGAATTTACTTTCCCAATCCCGCATTTCTGTAGTACAATATCCTTTTCTTCTACGGAACCTAAGATGAATTCATTTTGTGAATGAACCTCTTTTTCTTGGTGGTCGAGTAGGGTGGCAAGTTGCGCAAACTCCTTATCCATTGCCACGATAATGCCTATTTTCATATATCTTGTTCCTTGTTATTTCTGCAAAAGTACGAAAAAATGTCATAATCGCCTCCTACAAATCTTAACTTTTTCGTACTTTTGCAGCGTTTATAACAAGAAATCTAACAGATAAAAGATGAATATTCTAAAGAAATATTGGCCCGACTTGTTGGCCATTGCATTGTTTGTGGTCATTGCATTTGCTTATTTCTTTGTGCCAGTGACCCAGGGAAAGGTGTTGTTTCAGCATGATGCGGCAGCCAGTGTAGGTTTGAACCATGAGCTAACACAGTTTCATGAACAGACAGGTGAGGAGACTTTGTGGACCAATTCGGTGTTTGGCGGAATGCCAACCTACCAGATTGCCCCATCCTATCAAAGCACCAAAGGTCTATCAGCTATAATGGGAACCTATCATTTGTGGCTACCCGACTATGTCTGGTTCTTGTTTGCCTATCTGTTAGGATTTTACATCATGCTGAGAGCTTTTGATTTCCGTCAATCGTTGGCTGCTTTGGGAAGCGTAGTTTGGGCCTTTTCGTCCTATTTCCTAATTATTATAGCAGCAGGACACTTGTGGAAAGTGGCTGCTTTGGCCTATTTGCCACCGATGATAGGGGGTATTGTGCTTGCTTATCGCGGAAAGTATTTAGCAGGTTTGGCTGTAACGGCTATATTTGCAGCCTTTGAGATAAAGGCCAATCATGCACAAATGACCTATTACTATTTCTTTGTCGTTTTCTTTATGCTGATAGCTTATTTGTATCAAGCTATCCGCGATAAACAAATTTCCCGTTTCCTGAAAGCCACCGGCGTGTGTGTAGTGGCTGCCGGAATAGCTTTGGCAATCAATGCGTCAAACCTTTACCATACGTGGGAGTACCAGAAAGAGAGTATGCGTGGGAAGAGTGAACTTACCTCTAAGGGAAATGCATCCAATCAAACCAATAGCGGTCTTGACAGAGATTACATAACGCAATGGAGTTACGGCATAGGAGAAACCTGGACCTTGCTTATCCCAAATGCAAAGGGCGGGTCTCATAACGAGAAATTAGGCAACAATAAGTCTGCTATGCAGGCCAGCGATCCTCAGTTGGCCGATGTTTGTTCGCAATGGTACCAATATTGGGGAGACCAACCCTTTACAGCAGGCCCTGTATATGTGGGAGCTTTTGTACTTATGCTCTTTATTTTAGGGCTATTCATTGTGAAAGGACCTATGAAATGGGCCTTGTTGGCCGCAACCGTCTTGTCGGTGCTTCTGTCATGGGGACGTAATTTTATGCCATTTACCAACTTCTTTATCGATTATATTCCTTTATATAGCAAATTCCGAACGGTTTCTTCCATTTTGGTGATAGCCGAATTTACGATTCCTCTTTTGGCAATGTTGACTTTGAAAAAGATTGTTGACGAGCCAGAAGTGTTGACCAAGAAGATTAAGTTTGTATATCTTAGTTTTGCTTTGACAGCAGGTGTGGCTTTGCTCTTTGCTTTAATGCCAAATGTTTTCTTCGACTTTGTATCACAGGCGGATATGCAGAACTTGACAAAATCGGGCATCCCTCAAGAGTATCTTCAGGATGTTGCAAATAATATCGGGCGTATGCGTGTGCCAATCTTTACCTCAGATTGCTGGCGAACAGTCGTTATAATATTGATAGGAACGCTAATGCTATTGCTCTTTAAGGCGAAAAAGCTGAAAGTGCAGTACATGTTGGGTGGTATTTTTGTGCTTTGCTTGATTGACATGTGGCAAGTGGACAAGCGTTATCTCAACGATGGTATGTTTGTTCCAAAGAGCCAAGCCGAATCAGAACAACAGAAAACGCAGGCGGATGAACAGATTCTTCAAGACCCATCTGCAGATTATCGCGTTCTAAACCTTACCGGTGATACTTTTAATGAAAACAATACCAGCTATTATCATAAGAGTATCGGCGGTTATCATCCTGCCAAGTTGCATCGTTATCAAGATATGATAAGCACTTATATAGGCCCTGAGATGCAACGCTTGAATAAACTCAAGATGTCTCAAAACGGTAATTTGCTTCAAGTGACCGATGAAAACAATCAGATACCGGTATTGGATATGCTCAACACAAAGTATCTGATAGCAGGTATCAACAACCAGCCCACGGCTGTAAAGAACACAAGTGCCTACGGAAATGGGTGGTTTGTTAACAAAGTAAACTATGTGGACAATGCCGATCAAGAGATTGCGATGGTGGGAAAAATCAACCTTCGTCATGAAGCAGTTGCCGACAAGCGTTTTCAACAACAGTTGGGTGTTTCGCAAAACAATGACTCCTCAGCAGTAGTAACGCTTACCTCGTATGCCCCCAACCATTTAAAATATGATGTGAATTCAAAGAATGGCGGTGTTGTTGTTCTTTCCGAAGTTTACTTTCCAGGGTGGACGGCCACTGTAGATGGACAGGATGTAACCTTAGGAAGAGTCAATTACATACTACGTGCCCTTAATGTGAAAGCTGGTAAGCACACTGTAGAATTGGATTTCCATCCTTATTCCGTTCGCACTACCGAGACTATAGCTTATGTAGGCTTTGCGTTGCTTGTTCTGATTGTTGCTGGCGCAATATTCTTAGAATGGAAAAAGAATCGCAAGACGATAGCATAAACAGTATTTTACGGATGATTTTACAAGCATTCCCGGCAACTTTAATGTTGTCGGGAATATTTTTTGCTCGTTACTAAAACTTCGCGTTTTTGTCTAAAGAGCAAAAAGAAATTCCCGTTAGTTATTCTTCTTAGTTGGAAAATTCGTATTTTTGCAGTATTATGGAGTTTCGCACTATTGTCAATGTTTCCTCACTTGGGTTTGAAATAGCCCCTTTCGAGAGAATGCTTTTTGTAGGAAGTTGCTTTGCAGATGGCATCGGTAGGCATTTTCTGGCAGAGCAATTTGCCGCTAAGGTCAACCCTTTTGGGGTGATGTACAATCCAGCGAGTGTCTTACATACAATAAATAAGGTGGTAGATGGGCCTGAACAGTTTTGCCCGCAGACTGTTTTTGTCACGTTGGGCACCAATCATGTATATATATTGAACGCCACAGGAGAGATTGTTGACAATTGTCAGAAACGTCCTCAAAGCCTTTTCACCGAACGATGCTTATCTGTAGATGAGTGTGTCGACTATTTGTTGCAATGTATGTCAGCACTTTCTAAAGTCAATCCCACGTGTAGGGTGGTGTTTACGGTTAGTCCAATACGTTACCGTAAGTATGGCTATCATGAAAGCCAGTTGTCTAAGGCAACCCTCTTGTTGGCCGTAGAAGAAGCCATTAGGAAAGGTAAAGGTCGCTTTCCGCAAATGACAATGGCCTATTTCCCTGCTTACGAAATAGTGAATGACGAGTTGCGCGATTATCGTTTTTATAAGGAAGACATGTTACACCCTTCAGAACAGGCCGTCAACTATATATGGGAAAGGTTGGTAGCTGTTTGTTTTTCAGAACGGGCAAAATGTTTTTTGAAAGACTGGGCACCTGTTAAGGCCGCTTTGTCCCATCGCCCTTTCCATCCAGAAGCTCCCGCCTATAAAGCATTTCAGGCAAAAACTCAAGCTCAAATAGAAGAATTGGGCAAGAGCTATCCCGAACATGATTTTTCAAATTTCACAAACATCACCCTTTAGTTATGGACGAACAACAGGCAATTGTCTTTCTTCAAGAACACGGTGTGCGTCCTACGGCCAACCGCATTGTTATAGCGAAAGCCTTGGCAGCTGAAGATCGCCCATTGTCGATGCGGGAATTGGAAAGTCAGATTTTGACGATAGACAAGTCAAACATTTTCCGAACCCTGATACTTTTTCGGGAAAAGCATTTGGTGCATACGCTCGAAGATGGTTCCGACACCGTGCGCTATGAGTTGTGTCACAGTCATTTGGGAACTGAGGACGAAGATGCGCACGTTCATTTCTACTGCGAACGTTGCAAGCGCACCTTTTGTCTAACCGATATTTCCACGCCGTTGGTAGAACTGCCAATGGGTTTTACTTTGCATTCTGTCAACTATATGATGAAAGGTTTGTGCCCCAAGTGTCGCAACAAGCGTTGACAGATAGCGTTATTACCCTTCTGTTTGAAAAGTACGAATTGGTGTCGGCATTAAAATTAGTAGGTCTATCTTTTGGCACTTTGCCGATTTTCCCGTAATTTTGCAATTATATCTAATATTGCGTTATGAATTATTCTATAGAGAAAGTAACCACTCTCATAGGTGCACGCCGCTATGGTGAAACCGAAGCAACCATCGGTTTTGTCCTGACGGATAGCCGCTCGCTTTGTTTCCCCGAAGAAACGTTGTTCTTTGCATTGAAATCCGAGCGTAACGATGGACATAATTACATAGAAGACCTCTACCATCGTGGAGTTAGAAACTTTGTTGTTGAAGTAGTACCTAAAGACTGGCAACAACGTTTTCCCAAGTCAAACTTTTTAAAGGTTGTCGGCTCTCTTGAAGCGTTACAACGGTTGGCAGAACGCCATCGTGATGCTTTTAACATACCAATTGTAGGCATTACCGGATCGAATGGCAAGACCATGGTGAAAGAATGGCTATACCAATTGTTGTCTCCCCAAATGGCAGTGACGCGTTCCCCAAGGTCATACAATTCCCAAATAGGGGTTCCATTGTCAGTCTGGTTGCTAAACGAACAGTCGCAAATAGGCGTTTTTGAAGCAGGTATTAGCAAACCGGGTGAGATGTTGGCTCTTCGTGACATCATCCAACCCACTATTGGAGTGTTGACCAACCTTGGAAGTGCCCATCAAGAGAACTTCCCAAGTTTAGAAGCCAAGTGCAAGGAAAAGTTGGTGTTGTTTCATGACACCAAAGCTGTTGTGTATTGTCAAGATGAAGAATTGGTCTATCGTTGCATTTCACAATATGCCTATAAGGGCGAACAGTTGTCCTGGTCGGTGAAGAACCCGAAAGCAGCGTTTTTCGTAAAGAGCATTACCAAACAGGAACGAACGACAACAGTCCTGTATAGCTATAAAGGTGAAACAGAACAGGAATATACCATCCCCTTTATTGACAATGCCAGTGTTTCCAACTCAATAGTTTGTGCAACCATAGCACGCTATTTAGGCCTTTCTCCTGCAGAATTGGGCGAACGCATGCAACACCTTGAACCGGTGGCTATGCGTTTGGAGGTGCTCGAAGGACAACGTGGATGCACTCTGATAAACGATTCCTACAATTCAGATATTAAGTCGTTGGACATAGCCCTCGACTTTATGAACCGTCGCCCAGACCACAAGGGGAGAAAGCGCACCTTGATTATCAGTGACATCTATCAGAGCGGAGAAAGCGATGAGGCCCTTTACCGTGATGTGTCCAGCTTGGCACAGAAACGAGGAGTAGACAAGTTGGTTGGTATAGGCTCCGTTATTTCCTCTCAAAAAGACAAGATAACCCTTCCTGAAACATACTTCTTTGAAAATGTAGAAGAGTTTATAGCAAGTAGCGTTTTCAAGAATCTGCACGATGAAGTAATCCTCTTGAAAGGCGCCCGTCGTTTCGGCTTTGACCAACTTACTGAACTTTTAGTACAGCGCGTGCATGAAACGACATTGGAAGTCAACCTCAATGCAGTTGTAGACAATCTCAATTATTATCGTTCCTTCATGAAACCGGAGACCAAGTTGGTCTGTATGATAAAGGCTGACGGCTACGGAGCAGGTGCGGTAGAGATAGCCAAGACCCTTCAAGACCATAGGGTAGACTATTTGGCGGTTGCTGTTGCAGATGAAGGTGCTACTTTACGTCGTAATGGCATCACTTCGAACATTATGATTATGAATCCTGAAATGACAGCGTTCAAGACTATGTTCGATTATGATTTGGAACCAGAAGTATATAGCTTCCGCATTTTGGATGCTTTGGTTAAGGCAGCCGAGAAAGAAGGAATAACCGGTTGGCCTGTCCATATCAAGTTAGATACCGGTATGCATCGTTTGGGATTTAATCCCCAAAACGACATGGACGAACTTATCTCAAGGCTAAAACATCAGTCGGCCATCATCCCGCGTTCTGTCTTTTCTCACTTTGTGGGGTCGGACAGTGATAGCTTTGACGATTTCTCGGCCAAACAGTTTGCTCTGTTTGATGAGGCCAGCCGTAAGTTGCAGGCAGCCTTTTCCCATAAGATATTGCGCCATATAGATAATTCTGCCGGCATCGAACATTTTCCAGACAGGCAATTGGACATGTGCCGTTTGGGCTTGGGACTTTATGGTATCAACTCTCGCAACAACCAAACCATCTTTAATGTGTCAACCTTAAAGACTACCATTCTGCAGTTGCGCCATGTTCCCGCAGGAGAGAGCGTAGGCTATAGTCGTAAAACCATTTTAAATCGCGATAGCGTAATAGCCGCCATTCCTATTGGATATGCCGACGGTTTAAACCGCCATTTGGGCAACCGTCACTGCTATTGTCTTGTGAACGGCCAGAAAGCAGAATATGTAGGCAACATCTGCATGGACGTTTGTATGATAGACGTTACGGGCATTGATTGCAAGGAAGGAGATTCCGTCGAAATTTTTGGCGACCATCTACCGGTGACCGTCCTAAGCGATGTGCTTGACACCATTCCTTATGAAGTGCTGACAGGCATCAGCAATCGTGTCAAGCGAATTTATTTCCAAGACTAATATCCCCTATTTTTATTCCCTGTTTCCACTTGATTTTTTCGGTTGAAACAGGGAATAAAAGTTTTTAAGCGAAATCTTTTGCAAACGTTTGAGTAAAAGATTTTCTTCCTTAATGCCATTGTTAGCAATAAAAATGTTATCTTTGCAAACAATCTATATCGAAACTACTGCGAAACAAATAAATCAAAAAGACTCATGGAACACGTGTTTAGTTATATCATTAGCCTTGGGGCAAGTGTGATGATGCCCATTTTGTTTACCGTTATCGGGCTATGTATAGGTATGAAGTTTGGCAAGGCGTTAAGGGCCGGCCTCTATGTCGGAGTGGGGTTTGTTGGGCTTGGCGTTGTGACCGCCCTACTGACCGACAATTTCAACGACCCATTGAAGGCTATCTCCGACATCTATCATTTGCAACTCAACGTGTTTGATATGGGCTGGCCTGCTGCGGCCGCTGTGGCTTACAATACGGCAGTGGGAGCTCTGATTATTCCTATTTGTTTGGGAGTAAACTTCTTGATGCTTGTCACAAAGACCACACGCACGGTCAATATCGATTTGTGGAACTATTGGCATTATGCTTTTATTGGAGCGGTGGCCTATTTTGTTATGGGCGAAAGTCTGTTGTGGGGCTATTTTGCAGCCATTATTTGTTACATCATTACATTGGTGCTTGCCGATTTGACAGCATCCAAATTCCAAAAATACTATGATTTGGATGGAATTTCCATACCCCAGCCTTTTTGCCAAAGCTTTATGCCTTTTGCCATTGTTGTCAACAAGGCTTTGGATGCCATCCCTGGATTTTCCAAACTCGACATTGATGCCGAAGGCTTGAAGAAGAAATTCGGTGTGTTGGGAGAGCCATTGGTTCTTGGTGTGATAGTAGGTGCCCTCATAGGTTTTGCTGCCCAATTGAACATAAAGAAAATCTTGTTCCTTGGTGTCACGATGGGTGCAGTGATGGAACTGATACCTCGCATCACCAAACTCTTCATAGACGGACTGAAACCGATATCTGAAAAAACGCAAGAACTTGTCGACTCCAAGTTTCACGGCAAAAAGATTCACATTGGCATGAGCCCTGCTTTGGTGATAGGTCATCCTACCACGTTGGTAGTATCTATCCTCTTGATACCCATTATTTTAGCAATTGCAGTATTTCTTCCTGGCAACCAGTTTCTTCCCCTTGCTTCGTTGGCAGGAATGTTCTATTTGTTTCCCATTGTATTGCCTTACACCAAGGGCAACGTGGTGAAAACCTTTATCGTGGGACTGATAGCTTTGATTATTGGACTGTACTTTGTTACCGATATGGCTCCCGACTTTACGATGGCTGCCAATGCCGTTTACGAAGCTTCTAAAGACAAGGCTGCCCACATTCCTAACGGTTTCTCTGGCGGCGCCCTCGACTTTGCATCATCGTTGTTGGGGTGGACCATCTATAAGTTGACTTGTTATATTAAGTATGTAGGACCAGCCGTTCTCACGTTGTTTACGCTTGGACTCATGCTCTACAACCGTAAACGCATAGTGAAAGAAGATAATGCGAAGAAAAAATAGCTCTAAAAATATAGTTTATAAAGATACAAATATGAAAAAGAAATTATTGATATTCGCTTTTTGTATGGTGGCAACTGTTGGCTTTGCCCAATGCTCTCAAGGCTATGAAGTAAAGGCCGAAAACAACTACACCAACTATAATGTACGATATGCTTGCAATCCTAAGGATGCAAAACATTACACAACAGACCGTTTACGCAACGAGTTTGCCATAGAAAAGGTGTTTGCTCCCAACGAGGTGAATTGGACCTACACGATGTTTGACCGTTTCCTAATTGGTGGCGCAGAACCAACAACTACTCCTTTGAAGTTGACTTCCATCGCTCCTCTCTACACCGACAAGCCAAACGATCAGAAGAATTTGCTCGACAACCGTGAGTTGGGCATTATAAATGTTGGTGAAGAAGGTGTTGTCACTGTTGATGGCAAAAAATATACTTTAGGTTTCCAGGAAGCCCTTTATGTAGGTCGTGGTGCCAAAGACATTATTGTGGAAAGTAAGGATGCTGCCCATCCTGCCAAATTCTATATGAACAGTGCAACAGCCCACACTGCTTATCCTACAAAGAAAGTGACCTTGAAGGAGGCAAACAATATTAAAGCGGGTAGCTTGAAGGAGAGTAACGACCGTGTTATCCATCAGATGATAATCGATGGTGTGGCTGGCGTACACACTTGCCAGTTGCAAATGGGTATTACTGAACTGAAGGAAGGTTCTGTATGGAACACTATGCCAGCTCATTTGCACCTCCGCCGTATGGAAACTTATTTCTATTATAATGTTCCTTCGGGACAGAAAATTATGCACATTATGGGTGAACCACAAGAAACTCGCCCTATGTGGCTCAACAACGAGCAGGCAGTGATCAATCCTGAGTGGTCCATTCACTGTGCAGCAGGCACCAGCAACTATACCTTTATATGGGGTATGGCAGGCGAAAACCTTATTTATACCGATATGCAAGTGGTAAAAATACCTGACTTGAAATAAACGAACAAAACTAACCGAATATTATTTAAACTTAAATCAATGGCTCCTATAAAAACAACTAAGATGACCAATTTCAGATGGGTGATTTGTGGTTTGCTCTTTTTAGCGACGACAGTCAACTATATGGATAGGCAAGTATTATCGTTAACGTGGAAAGATTTTATCGCACCTGAGTTTCATTGGACAGATGCCGATTATGGAACAATCACGGGATATTTCTCTATTTTCTATGCAATAGCCAATCTGTTTGCCGGAAAGTTTGTGGACTGGATGGGAACGAAGAAAGGTTATCTCATCGCTATCTTTGTATGGTCGACAGGCGCTGTGATGCATGCAGGTTGTGGCTGGTTGGCTATGCAGATAGAAGGCTATGACAGCATTGAGGCATTACGGCTTGTTCAGCGCGGCAGTGAAGCCGCTGTTGCCATTGCTACTATCAGTGTGTGGCTTTTCTTGTCTTGCCGGCTTATTCTTGCAGCGGGCGAGGCTGGCAACTTCCCTGCAGCCATTAAGGTAACAGCTGAATACTTCCCTAAGAAAGATCGTGCTTTTGCTACTTCCATTTTTAATAGTGGTGCCTCAATCGGTGCCCTCGCAGCTCCTGCCACTATCCCCTTGTTGGCACGTGCAATGGGTTGGGAGATGGCTTTCATCATCATTGGTGTGCTCGGTTATGTGTGGATGGGACTTTGGATTTGGCTTTATGATAAGCCTAACAAAAGCAAGTTTGTCAATCAAGCTGAGTTGAACTATATAGAGCAAGATATCGACATTGCAGAAGTACAAGACAAGCAAGAGCCAAAAGAAGAAAAGACCATTAGTTTCTTGAAGTGTTTCGCTTTCCGTCAGACTTGGTCGTTCATCGTGGGCAAGTTTATGACAGATGGCGTGTGGTGGTTCTTCCTTTTCTGGGCTCCAGCTTACTTCTCCGACCAATATGGGTATGAGTCAGACTCTCCCATGGCCATTGCTCTTATCTTTACACTTTATGCCATTGTCACCATATTGAGCATCGGTGGTGGCTATCTTCCAACCTATTTTGTTGATAAGAAGGGAATGAATCCTTACATTGGGCGTATGCGAGCCATGCTCATCTTTGCTTGCTTCCCCTTGTTGGGCTTGTTTGCCCAGCCTATGGGCGCCTTCAGCCCATGGTGGCCTGCCATCATCATCGGCTTGCTGGGAGCAGGCCATCAGGCATGGTCTGCCAATTTGTATTCTACCATTGGCGATATGTTCCCGAAGTCTACTATAGCCACTATCACGGGTATAGGTGCTATGGCGGGTGGTATCGGCTCGTTCCTAATCAACAAGGGCTCTGGTCTTCTGTTTACTTATGCCGAAGGTCAGGGGTCGGCCTTCTCTTTCATGGGCTTTGACGGAAAGCCGGCGGGCTATATGATAGTATTTTGCATTTGTGCCTTGGCTTATTTGGTGGGTTGGATTATTATGAAAGCCCTTGTTCCAAAGTATAAACCAATCATTGTGGATTGAACATTATAGCAAACAAGCGAGCCAACCGGCTCGCTTGTTTTTTTGTCTTCATTTTTCATGTGTTGGCTCTTGCGTTCTAAAATGCCGTGTTTTACAGGCTAAAAGAGCCGCTTTTAGGGGCTAAAACACAGGGTTTTACGACGTAAAACGTGGGGTATTTGCAATTGCTTGAGCATCAATCTGTTACTGAGGGCTTTGCAGGCTGAATAAAACCTTGTTTTTTTAGGGCTTCAATCAGCCCTTCCGACATGGCTTCGTTGTCCTTGCGTGTGTATCGAATGTCGGTAAATATTTGTGCAAGGGTCTGCTTATGGTTTATTTCTACAAAGTGTTTGTTCTCTGGCAATGCTTCTTTTTCTGCATAAAACCGGTTGATGCTATCTGGCGTATAGTCGTGATAGGTTTCTTCGTGTATGATTGCTTCGAGCGACAACCTATCTGTTTGGTCCGGATTTTCGGCAGGCCATCCCAACGTGATTGTGGCAACAGGCATGACGAGTTGTGGCAAGTGGAGCGTGTCAATGATGAGTTGGGGTTGATAGACCGTGGTACCCAAAAAGCATGTGCCCAGTCCTTGGGCTTCGGCCAAGTTGCAAAAAGACTGGCAAAACAGTAGGGCATCGGTAGCAGCATTGAGAAATGACAGAAAGTTGTCGTAACCTGGAGTCGCTTGCCGGTTGTTGGCCCAAGTGGTGGTGCGTCGGTAATCCGCACAAAAGGTAAGCACAACAGGTGCTTCTGTTACCATCGGTTGGTTGAAATGGGCTGGTGCCAATTGTCTTTTCATCTCTTCCGAACGAGTTACTACTACCGAGTAGAGTTGTAAGTTGCCCATTGTTGGAGTGCGTTCGGCTTCTGTCAGAAGCTGGTGCAGCAAAGAGTTTGGAACTTCTTTGTCGCTATATTTTCTGATTGTTTTTCGGTCTTTGATGGATATCATGACGGTATGAATTTTTTGGTTTATATGATGCGAAGTTACAACATTTTCCTTAATTGCCCAACTCAATGAGGTGAAACTCTGCCGGCTTGCAGTTGAAATCATGAAATAAATGCCTCGTATGAAAAAAAATGTCAAAGGCTTTATCATCTCGAAAAGTCTTTGTAACTTCGCAAAATATAAGGTACCTATATTCAGCATGGAAAATATCAAGACCTATTCTTACGACGAGGCCTATCATGAAACGTTACTTTATTTTGATGGCAACGCACAAGCTGCCAAGGTGTGGGTAGACCGCTATGCGCTAAAAGACAGTTTTGGCCACATCTTTGAGAAGTCTCCTCATGATATGCACAAGCGTATAGCCAAGGAAATAGCAAGAATAGAAAACAAGTACGTCCACCCATTGTCCGAACAGGATGTGCTTTTTCTCTTGGACAGTTTTCGCTATGTCATACCTTCTGGCAGTTTAATGGCAGGCATAGGAAATGACTTACAAGCCATACCCCTTTTCAACAGTTTTGTTATAGGTTTGGAAGGAGATTCTGATTCGTATGGTGCTATTATGAAGTTGGATGAAGAGCAGGTGCAATTGATGAAGCGAAGTTGTCAAGTGGGGTTAGACTTGAGTGCCTTTCGACCCAAGGGCAGTTCTATAAACAATGCAGCGCAAGTCTCTTTAGGGATTGTGCCCTTCATGAAACGGTATCGTAATAGCGCTAAAGAAGTCAACCATGGAAGTGTGAACGCTGACTTAAAACTTAACATTAGCGTCCGACATCCCGACAGTGAGTCCGTTATCGAAGAAAATATTGCTTCTGAAGAGTGTCCAGAAACCCATTTGTCGCTAAAAATTGACGATGATTTTATGGAAGCGGCATTGGCCGACAAACTCTATGAACAATGTTTCCCGATTGACGCCAATCAGCCAAAGGTCGAAAAACGCGTATATGCCCGGAAACTGTGGGAAAAAATAGTTCATTACATTTGGTCGGGCACGGAGATGAATTTGCAGTTTTGGAATACTGTCATTCGTGAGAGTCTAACCAGTTGTTATGCCGATTTTGGTTTTAAAACCATTTCAAGTTCTCCTTCTTGCGAGATACCTTTTAGTCCTTACGACAGTTGTTGTCTGCTAAGTGTGAATCTCTATTCGTATGTTAAAAATCCATTTACAGACATAGCCGAATTTGATTCGGACCTCTTTGCCCGCCATGCACGTATGGCACAACGCATAGTTGACGACATAGTCGACCTGGAAATAGAAAAGATAGAAGCCATACTTGACAAGATCTCACGCGACCCCCAACCAGAAGACGTGAAGGCCACTGAATATCATTTATGGGAAAAGATAAAACACAAGACCGTTCTCGGGCGTCGGACAGGTATAGGTACAATAGCCAATGCTGACACGATAGCTGCATTAGGCCTTCATTATGGCAGCAGAGAAGCTACTGACTTTTTGTCGAAGGTGCATCGCCAACTTGCCATGAATGTGTATAGGGAAAGTGTGAACTTGGCGCAGGAACGCGGTGCTTTCGGCATTTTTGAATTCTCTCGTGAACAAAATCATCCTTTAGTCAAGCGATTGCGAGATGCCGATTCTTCTATTGTGAAAGAGATGAAAGTATGGGGGAGACGCAACATAGCTTGTTTGGCTATCGCTTCTGTACCAGATGTGGCCTTGATGGCACAGACCACCAATGGCCTTGAACCTGTAGGCCAGTTGACAAGCATCCGTTGTAAGAAATTGAAGAACGACGAACAGACATCCAAGGGAGTAACTCCAACAAAGCAAGACGAAAGTACGGAAACAGAAATATTTTATCACCCAAGATTTAAAGACTGGATGAAGGCAAAGGGCTATGATACGAAAAGATGTTATTCTGCGGAAGAACTGAATGGCCTTGTTGCCAAATCGCCCTACTACAGGGCTACTGCTCAGGATGTGGAAGGCTTGACATTGGTGCGTGTGGCAGGGGCGGTACAGAAGTGGGTAGACCAATCTGTCTGTATGCCAGTTCGTGTTCCCAACGATACAGAGGAGTCGCAATTGGGCCGACTCTACGTAGAAGCTTGGCGAAACGGCTGCAAGGTATGTTCCATTTTCCGTAAGGATGCTTGTTGCGATGTACCTGTTTTAAACGGCAACCGGAAAGATCAGAACGACAATCCGTCAGAAACGCCATCGCTTTATACGCCACCTCAGGTGACCGAGGTACGTCCCAAAGAGTTGGAATGTGACGTGGTTCGTTTCCAGAACAATAAAGAAAAATGGGTGGCATTTGTCGGTTTGCTCGATGGCTATCCTTACGAAATCTTTACGGGACTGCAAGATGACGAAGAAGGGATATTGCTTCCAAAGTCAGTCACTAAAGGAAAAATCATTAAACAGGTAAATTTTGATGGAACGAAACGCTACGACTTCCAGTTTGAAAACAAGCGGGGGTATAAGACAACCGTTGAAGGATTGAGCGAAAAGTTTAATCCTGAGTATTGGAATTATGCCAAACTCATTTCGGGAGTGCTGCGTTACCGTATGCCGATAGAGCATGTCATAAAACTCGTTTCTTCGCTGCAGTTGCAGAACGAAAGTATTAATACGTGGAAAGTAGGCGTAGAACGGGCTTTGAAGAAATATATTGTAAACGGTACAAAGGCTTGTGATTTGCGTTGTCCCGTGTGTGGACAGGAGACCCTTGTCTATCAAGATGGTTGCCTGATTTGTACCAATTGTGGAGCAAGTAGAAATTGATGATGAAATTACAGAAAAGCTATGTGTGTTTGGAACACCTTCGTTTTCATGCCTATCATGGCGTTTTTCAACAAGAACGAATGGTAGGTAACGACTATGATGTGAGTTTGCGACTGGGCTATCCGCTTGCTACTGCCATGCAAAGCGACAGGGTAGAGGATACACTCAACTATGCAACTGTCTTCCAATTGGTGAAAGAAGAAATGGAAAAACCGTCTTCTTTGCTCGAAAATGTGGCTCAGCGGATTGTGATGGTTCTCACGAAAACATTCTGCCAGATAGGTTCAATAGACTTGAAAATAACGAAAATCAACCCACCAATGGGGGCGGATTGTAAAGGGGCCGGCGTTGAAATTCATGTAATAAACGAAAAAACCGAGACTTGATGCTTCGGTTTCTCACAAGAAATAACTAACTTTGTGCCCTATGAGTATAGGTATCTGCAGAAAAACTACCCTTATTATAGTGTTGTTCCTCTCATTCTCATTGGTGTGTTTGGGAGCGGGACGTAAGTTTACACTCGTCATTGATGCGGGTCATGGCGGGCATGACTCTGGGTGTGTGGGCTCAGAAGCTCAGGAAAAGGACATCAATCTGCGTGCTGCATTGATGTTGGGAAAGTTCATTACTGACAATTGTTCCGATGTGGATGTTATTTATACCCGTACAACGGACGTGTTCATCCCGCTTCACAAGCGGGCGGATATAGCCAATAAAGCTAAAGCAGACCTCTTCATTTCCCTTCATACCAACTCAGGCTCTAACGGAACAGCCAAAGGTTTTGAAACGTGGACGATGGGAATAAGGCGTTCCAACGAGAAACTAAGTGCTGCCAAACGTGAAAACGCGGTCATTTCTTTGGAAAAGGACTATAAGCAACATTATGAAGGCTACGACCCTAACTCTCCGGAAAGCAACATCATGTTTGAGTTTATGCATGACATGAATATGGAAAAGAGTGTGGAGTTGGCCCAAATGATTCAGAATAAAGTTTGCCGTACTGCCGGAAGAACAAATCGTGGGGTGCGCCAAGACGTATTCTTGGTGCTGCGTGAGACCTCTATGCCAGCGTGTTTGGTGGAGTTGGGATTTATCACCAATAGTGAAGAGCAGGAACTGTTGGCCAGTGACGAAACGCTTGAACCCACAGTAAAAGCTATTTTTAACGCATTTGTAGCCTATAAAGACAAATATAAAAACCAACAGTCAGCAGTGGCTGCTTCAACCCGCACGGCCAACATCACCGACTCGGTGAAAAACGTGCCTCCAGTTAAGACAATTCCAGCAAAGCCTGTAGAACCATCAAAACCGGCACAACCCGTAAAGATAGCTCAACCAAAACCGAAAGAAACAAAGCCTGGTGAGGTGATTTACAAGGTGCAAATATTGGCAGTGAACAGAATGCTGCGACCGGGTAGCGAACAGTTTCAAGGGCATGATGATGTAGATTACTATCGGGAAAGCGGCATGGTAAAATACACGATAGGCTCATCGGCCAGTTATCAGCAAATGGCCCGTCTCCGCAAAAACTTGCAACAAGATTTTCCGAATGCTTTTGTTGTAGCCTTTAGAGATGGACAAAAGCTCGACGCATCGGAAGTGTCAGCAGAACAGAAAAAGCGAAAATAAGAAATACAAGCAGTTATATGAAACCCATTAGAAACGAAATTAAAATTGCATTGGTTGCAATCTTTGGAATAGTTGTTTTGTTTTTCGGTATGCAGTTCTTGAAAGGGCTTAACCTTTTCTCGTCTGCCACCCACTATCAGATGAAGTTTGACAATATTAGCGGTCTTTCTTCGTCGAGTCCTATCTATGCCAATGGCTACAAAGTGGGAACAGTTAAGAGTATAGATTATAATTATGAAAATCCCAACGACATAACTGTTGAAGCCGACATCGATAACAATATGCGGATACCGAAAGGAACTTCGGCTGAAATTGTCAGCGACTTGATGGGAAACGTTCAGGTAAATCTTGTCTTGGGAGATGGTAGTAAAGGCATAGTGCCTCCCAATGGCATTATTGACGGGCGTATTAATGACGGAGCTATGGGGGAAGTGAAGAATATGGTGCCAACCATACAGAAGATGCTACCTAAGCTTGATAGCATCCTCGCAAGCGTAAATGCCCTTTTGGCAGACCCTGCTTTGGCTGCATCTTTGCATAATGTAAAACAAATTACCAGCGATTTGACCACTTCTACGCAACAGCTTAATCTGTTGTTGGCAAGTGTAAACAAAAGTTTGCCCGTACTAACAGCCAAAGCCAACGGCTTGTTGGACAATGCGAACGGTACGATGATAGGTGTAAAGGGATTGGTTGGTAATGCCAATGGATTGGTTGGCACTCTTAATAATAAGGTGAATGGAGTTGACCTTGCCGGTACGATGGAGAAGGTAAACCTTACTTTGGCCAATATGCAGCAACTTTCTGAAAAGCTCAATAGCAACAAGGGCAGTCTTGGCTTGCTGATGAACGACCCGTCACTTTACAACAATCTTAATGCAACAATGATTTCAGCAGATTCGTTATTGACGAATTTGAAGGCTCATCCAAAACGCTATGTGCACTTCTCTCTTTTTGGAAAAAAAGACAAATAGCAGGGATATTTAAAATAGGTCTAAATAGACGAAAGTGTGTTTCACACTTAAATGCGATGTTGTAACGTGGTATGTAACAGGTGTTTCCGGAAGGTTACAGTGCTTTTTTGAACATATTGCGAAACAATGGTGAGAATTGACGTAACTGTCAGTGTGTCAAATATATGGAAATGGGCAATCGATGGTTTGTAACGATGAGCCTGTAATAATCCTGTAATAGAAGTGTTAATAGGCAGTTGCCCCTAAATTAGGCAATAAAAGAAAAAGTTATCCACCGAGTAAATTGCAAAATTATTAGTATCTTTGCATTTACGAATGTGGCAAAAGCTCATTCTTCTTACACTTAGAAACAACAGTATATTAACTTACCGTATGAACGCTAAAACCCAAGCTCTTTGGGATGCTGTACTCCGGCTTATAGAAAAGAATGTTTCGGAGCAACAGTTTGACACATGGTTCAAGCCCATTGTCATCGAGTCGTTTAATGAAACGACTCGTGAGGTATTGGTGCAGATATCGAGCCAATATGTGTATGAGTACTTGGAAGAGAACTACGCAGAGCTTTGGAAGAAGGTTTTAACGTCCGTCTTTGGCGCGGGAGTCTGTCTCAACTATCGTATAGTGGCAGACAAGGCCCACGACAAAACAATTGTCTTGCCGTCTGATCCAGTAGAGGCTGTCGGTGTCAAGAAGGGTAGGGGAAGTGTGGAAAACCCTGTTCTTCCAGTTTCAAACGATATGGCTGTGCAGGAATTGGATCCCCATTTGGATCCTCACATGAGCTTTGAAACCTTTATAGAAGGTGACAGTAACAAGTTGCCTCGTTCTATAGGATTGTCTATTGCAGAACATCCCAATACTACCCAGTTTAATCCGATGTTTATTTATGGGCCTTCGGGATGTGGTAAGACGCATCTTATAAATGCCATCGGACTTCGTATAAAGCAGCTTTATCCTAAAAAGCGAGTGCTTTATATCAGTGCTCGTCTGTTTCAAGTGCAGTATACCAATTCGGTTCTCAATAATACGACCAACGATTTTATCAATTTCTATCAGACTATTGATGTGTTGATTGTTGATGATATACAGGAATGGGCTACTGCAACAAAAACTCAGGATACCTTCTTCCATATCTTCAACCATCTTTTCAGAAACGGTAAGCGCATTGTGCTGGCAAGCGATCGCCCACCTGTTGATCTCAAAGGCATGAATGAACGTTTGCTCACTCGCTTTGCTTGTGGATTGATTGCCGAACTTGAAAAGCCCAATGTACAGTTATGTGTGGACATCTTGCACAACAAAATAAAAAGAGACGGGTTGCAGATTTCGGAAACAGTCATACAGTTTATTGCCCAAACAGCCAATGGAAGTGTTCGTGACTTGGAAGGAACCATCAATTCCCTGTTGGCCTATAGTGTGGTCTACAATTGCAATATAGACATGCGTTTGGCAGAACGTATTGTTCGGCGTGCGGTAAAAATTGATGATGAACCACTTACAATAGATGATATCATTGAAACTGTTTGCAAGCATTATAATGTTTCCACCAAATCAGTTTCTTCCAGAAGCCGTAAACGGGAGTTTGTTGTAGCTCGTCAGGTGGCAATGTTTATGGCACAGAAATACACCAAGATGCCCGCAAGTCGTATAGGTAAACTTGTAGGGGGGCGTGACCATTCTACGGTAATTCACAGTTGTTCGCAAGTGGAAAAGCGTTTACAGGTGGATAAGGTGTTTGCCGATGACTTGTTAAGTATAGAGAATTCCTTCAAACTAAAAAACTAATTGTTTTTTAGAATTCTTGATGTTGGCTTGTAGCTTTTTCCTTTTTACAATAAAAGAAAAAAGCGCCACTGTCTTCACGACTGCAACGCTCATAAATAACTTTACTAAAATAAATTAACTCAAGTCGTTTACTCCTACTCTCACGAGCAATAATAAAAACTGTTTATATGTCTTTTTTGATTGTTTTTTTAAATTACTTGGCAAAGTTAGGAAAAATACTTCAAATGTCAAAATAATTGAAGGAATTTTTTAATTTAAATTGAGTATTTATTCAAAATAATAAGGATTATCTCTCAAAAAGATGCACTTTTTTTCTCGTATGTTTGGTAAACAAGGTATTTCCCGTCGCCCTTTATCGTAAAAGCACTTCCTGTGGCTTCGTTAAGCGTTCCTTGCCACAGTTCGGTAAAGGGTCTAGTATCCCATTTCAACCCTTCTTGTTCAAGCATTTTGTTCCCGATGTTGAATATACTCACTTGTTGACCAGGAAACGATTCGAAAGTAGTGAGCCCCTCGCATGGCGTGAATCGACCGTAGTCGGTCAACATTGTCGGGTTTATTCCCAACTCGTTTTTAAAGAAGAGCAGGAGAGATATGTTTGCTATTGTATGGTCTTCTCTTTTCCCCGTTGCGCCTATATAGGCTATGCGCGGCATTTCTTTTTCCTTTAATAGCGTTTTTGCATAACGGGTGGCCTTTGTTAGGTCATTGTAGTCTTGCTCTTCTATTTGATGAAATTTATTGGCATACTTTGTTTTTAACTCTTGTGGAAAAGAGTCGCCATCGCCTATTATAGCTTCGGGATGTAATCCTTTCTTGATAGCAACCCATCCGGCACTATCGCAACAGATGAGTTTTTTTGCAGAATGCAGTATTCCTAATGGGATAGTGTGCACAGGAAAATCTCCTGCTGCCAATACAACTGCATCGTAATTGCTTTTTGAAGATGCCCATTGAACATAGTTGTCGGTGGTTGTGTAATTCATCTTTGATGGTTCATTAAGCGTTATTTTGATTTTCTTTGCACAGAGTCTGGCTGTTCATCTCCTTTTTCCAACGTCTATAACCGGCAATGGCAATGACAACGTATAGTGCGTACAATCCTGCTGTAAATGGGATATCCTTATATACATAAAGTGCGCTTAGTTCAGCATCAACAACTATCCAAATCCACCATTGCTCTAAATATTTCTTTGTTAAAGCCCAAAGGCCAATGATGCTAAGTGCATTCCCAAACGAATCGAGAAGAGGAACGTTACTGTTGGTGTAGCGTATAAGTATCCAATATAGAATGCCCCATAATGCAATAAACAGTAAGAACACGGGGAAGATAAGTTTTACGGGAAAGTGGACGATGCTCTTTTCTGGAGTCTTACCGGACTTTTTTTGACTGAACATCCAAGCGAAGAAACCGTAAACAGCAGCTAATGTATAGTAGATTTGCATCCAAAAATCAGCATATAGACCGGCTTCCCAATATATTACAGTATAGGTAAGTGGCATTATAATGCCGGTCAGCCACAACCAAATGGACGCTTTGTATTCTTGCCAAATATAAATCAGCCCGATAATAGTGCCTGTAATGTCTAACCAATGTTGCGAAATAAAGTCCATAACCAAAAAGTGAAATAAGATGTAAAAGTGTTGTACCTCATCTAATTCTGATAGGAAACAACACTTTTAGATAGAAAGGAAAGGCCTGTGGGATTGTTGTAGGACGTTTCCCGCAAGCCTTTTCCGATGTGAAATATTGCTTGTTTCAATTTAGAAGTTCAAGCTAAGGTGTGCCATCCAGTTGAATGGAGCAGAAGGAGCAAAGCCTGCTTCGTACAAGTCTTCGGTGCAATAGGCTTCAACTTGGCCGTTGCTTCCCTTGCGATATGCAGGTGCAGCCCAACCGTTGTTGTCGTATTTGGAGTTGAAGATGTTATATAAGGTGATACCTACTGTCCCGTTTTTCAATCCTAAGCAGTGCAAATTGAAGTTATAGGACAAATCAACGTTTGTAGTAAAATGCTCTTTTAGGAACATATCTACAACTTGGTCGAAGCTACCGTCTTCCTTATAGTTGTTGTAAGTGCTCATACCGGTGTTGGTGAGATACTGTTTGCTTACGTATTGGCTTTGTATACTTGCGTTGAAACCGGCGTATTTAAAGGTGAATATGTTGTTGAGGATGGTGCTTGGCGAGAAAGCAAGGTCACAATTGCCAAGGTTTGCCACAGTGCCATCATCGAGTACAACGGTCATGTCTTTTACCTTGTTCTTTGAGAAGGTGGCATTAATGTCCCAACGGAACCAATCTACAGGAGCGTAGGCAGCTTCAAGTTCCATACCCATGCGGTAGCTCTTGTCGAAGTTTTTGGTTTTTGCTTCACCTATATCATCAAGATCGCCTGTGAGGACAAACTGGTTTTTGTAGTTCATGTAGTAGAAATTAACACCGGCAGAGAACAAACGACTTTGATATTTGTAACCGAATTCAAGGTCGTTAAGTCTTTCTGCAACTGGTTTTTCATTTTTGTTCTCCTTGCTATCAATAGTTCCCCAATAGTTTTGGTAGTTGTTTCTGACAGGCTCTTTGTGGCTGATGGCAAACGAAGCGTATACTTTGTTGTGGCTATCTATTTGATAGTTGAAGCCAGCTTTAGGATTGAAGAAGTCGAACTTATCGTTGATGACGTAGTCGTAGTTCCTGTTTTCAATGTACCAATCGTTTGGATTCTGCATCTTATAGTCGATATGACGGTATTGCAAGTCGAGATAAGCGTTCAATCCGTGGTATAATTCATAGTTGAACTTGGCATAGATGTTTCCATCTGTCTTCTTGGCGTTGTTGCGATAATATTCGTATCCGGGATAGAATACCTTTTGTGGGGCTTTCACCCACTTCACCAATCCGAAGTGGTCGCCATCGTATTTGTTCCAACCACCGCCCAATATGGCTTGCAAACCAGCCTGATTGTCGTACATTACGCTTGCGATAGCACCGTAGAAGTCGTTCTTCATCTTCTTCTGACGGGTGAGATCGGTTTTGTACTTGCTATCGCTCAGACCATAGTCTTGAAGGTTTTTGTTGCTCTTGTATTCATCGTAGTAGCCGTCTCCGTGTGTGTAGTGGGCTGCAACGTTGAGTGTCCATAACGGAGAGAAGGTTTGGTTCCAGATTAACTGGTAGTTCTGTTGATGATAGTTGTCGGTTTGGTCTTTATAATAATGTACGTTTCCGTAGTCATCATAGTATTCGCCACATGAGTTGTAGCGACGACCATAGAGACTCTGTTCGTATTTTGAGGTGTAGTTCCATGCATGGTAGGTTTCTTCCGTTCCGTTCCAAGTGATGAATTTCACCATTGTCTTGTCATTGAAATAACCACCTTGCAAGAAATAACTGTTGAGTTTGGCAGAAGCGCGGTCCAGATAACCCTTTGTTCCTATGTTTGACAAGCGGCCTTGCAATCCCCAATGGTTGTTAATCAAGCCTGTTCCAAAGCGTACGGTTTCGCGATGGCTGTAATAACTGCCGGCGCTGAGGTCTATACCAACAAAAGGATTGACACCTATATTTTCGGTTTGCATATTGATAGTGCCACCAAATGCACCGGCACCGTTGGTAGACGTTCCTACGCCACGTTGTATCTGGATGCTCTGAAGCGATGATGTGAAGTCTGCCATGTTCACCCAAAACGTAGTGCTGCTTTCGGCATCGCTTACAGGAATGCCATTGGCTGTGATGTTGATACGTGACGGATCGGTACCACGAACACGAAGAGAGGTGTACCCGATGCCGTTTCCAGCGTCCGAAGTAGTGGTGATAGAAGGTGTAAGTGCCAATACATAAGGAAGGTCAAGTCCAAAGTTAACCTTCTTGATGTCTTGTTGTGACAACGTACTGAACGCCATAGGCGTTTTGTTGTCAGCGCGTGTTGACACTACTTGCACACCTTGTAGTTGATAATTTTTAAGCGTGTCAACAGGTTCGTTGTTGTTTGCCTGTGCGGTTGTTACTGCACTTGAAAGCGCAGAAAGCACCATTACGCTTAATCCTACAAATCTTTTCATTTGTTTACCTTAAAATTTATAATACACAAAAAGGGGCTCTTTTTATGTTATTAAGCCTTTTCCCTACGCCGGCATTACCCGGATCAGGTTATTGGGTTTGTTCTCAGCACTCCCAAAAAGGAGGCACCCCTTTTAACTTACTGTTTGTAAGTCGGGTGCAAAATTACCATTTTTAACTGAAATAGGATAAACTTTTTTTTAATATTTCGGTTGTTGCTGGCGTTTTGTCTATTCTTGATTAAATAATCATCCCCTCACTCTATATAAAGAGCGAGGGGATGACAGGATAATTAAACCTTACTGATGAAGTTGTTAACAAATGCTTATTTGCAGGAGCAACCAGTCCAAGGCTTTAGTTGTTTAAAGAAATCATTGCCCTTGTCATCCACTAAAATGAAGGCAGGGAAATCTTCAACTTTAATCTTCCAAATAGCTTCCATTCCCAATTCGGGGTATTCTATACATTCTATGCTCTTGATGCAACTTTGTGAAAGAACGGCTGCTACACCACCGATAGTACCAAGATAGAAACCGCCGTGCTTTTTGCAGGCATCTGTTACAACCTGTGTACGATTGCCTTTGGCAATCATTACAAGGCTACCACCATGGTCTTGGAACTCATCGACGTAGGGATCCATACGGTTGGCCGTTGTTGGTCCCATCGATCCGCATGGGTAACCTTCTGGAGTTTTTGCGGGTCCTGCATAGAGTATGGGGTGATCTTTAAAGTAAGCAGGAAGGTCTTCGCCTGCATCAAGACGAGCTTTGAGTTTTGCGTGAGCAATGTCTCGTGCCACGATAATGGTACCTTTAAGGCTAACACGAGTAGAAACAGGATATTTGGTTAGTTCTGCTCTTACCGCATCAATGCCTTTGTCCAAGTCTATTTCTATGCCTTTAGCACCTTCTCCAGGTTTGCGTAGTTCCTCAGGAATAAGCTCTGACGGATTGCTATCCATCTTTTCAAGCCAAATACCGTCTTCGTTGATTTTTGCTTTGATGTTGCGGTCAGCTGAACAACTTACTCCCATGCCTATCGGGCAACTTGCGCCATGTCGTGGCAAACGTATAACACGAATGTCATGAGCCAGGTATTTGCCGCCAAACTGCGCTCCAAGTCCAATTTTGTGGGCCTCTTTAAGAAGCTTTTCTTCAAGATCCAAGTCGCGGAAAGCGCGTCCTGTTTCGTCGCCTGTGGTGGGTAGGTTGTCATAGTATTTGATAGAAGCGAGCTTAACAGTAAGCAAATTCTTTTCGGCAGAGGTACCTCCAATGACAAAAGCGATGTGGTAGGGAGGACAGGCTGCCGTTCCTAAGCTCTTCATCTTCTCTACCAGGAAGGGAAGAAGTGTTCCTTCGTTTTGTATGGTGGCTTTGGTCATAGGATAGAAATAAGTCTTGTTGGCCGAACCACCGCCTTTTGCAACCATAACAAAGCGGTATTCGTCCCCTTCGGTAGCTTCGATGTCGATTTGGGCAGGAAGGTTGCACCGTGTGTTTACCTCGTCATACATGTTGAGAGGAGCATTTTGCGAATAGCGGAGGTTGTCTTCAGTGTAGGTGTTGTAGACGCCACGCGAAAGCGCTTCTTCGTCTTCGAACCCAGTCCATACCTGTTGTCCTTTTTCGCCATGGATGATAGCGGTTCCCGTATCTTGGCAGAAAGGAAGTATCCCTTTGACAGCCGTTTCTGCATTGCGCAGGAATTGCAATGCAACATACTTGTCATTTTCTGATGCTTCTGGGTCTTTCAAGATTTTGGCTACTTGCTCGTTGTGTTCACGGCGTAACATAAATTCCACGTCGTGGAAGGCTTGCTGGCTCAAAAGTGTTAGGGCTTCTTTTGAAACTTTGATGATTTTCTTTCCTTCGAACTCGCCAACTGTCACACCTTCTTTGGAGAGCAATCGGTACTCGGTGTCGTCTTTGCCTACTTGAAACATAGGAGCATACTTGAATTCAGGAGTCTTTGCCATAATGTTTTGTAAATGAATATGTTTGATAAATGTTAATATTATTATTCTTAATAGCCGAATATTTCGTTGGTGGAAACGCGTTTTATCGTTCCAATCTTTTCCAAAGCGTTCATGTCCAGTTCCTTTTCATCGCCAAGAATGATGTATTTGTAAGGCTTGTGGGCAATATATTGGTTGGCAAAATTCGACAGATCGCTCAACTTTAGGGGCTTGATTTGCTCATAGGTCAGTTGGCTAGGATCGCAGTTGAGCCCCATTTTCTTTGCCAACTCAAAGCGGGTAAGTACAGCGAACTTGGTAGTGCGGGCAGCTTCAAGCTTTTTAGTCAAGCTTTGTTTGGCTAAATCAAAGCTGGCTTGACGTGCTGGCATACTGTCAAGCAGGGTGTTGAACTCGTTGATGCAGTCGGTCATCTTGTCGTTTTGCGTGATGATATAGGTATAAAAGTTCTCGTGGTCGTATTTTCTGTATGCTTTGTTATAGCTGGCATACGCCGAGTAGGCAAGTCCGCGGGCTTCGCGCAATTCTTGGAACACGATTGCTCCCATTCCTCCAGTGCCGAAATATTCGTTGAAAAGCGAGATGATTCCCATTCGTTCCGGCGTAGTTTTGACACCCTCATCATGATATTGCATCATATAGATGTTTTTGGCATCGTATGGCGCTATGAGTATTTCGTTCTGTGGTGTGGCTTGTGCTTCATAGCGGTGAACTTTTTGCTTGTTCATGTGGGCGGGTGTACAGGCCTGATTCCATGGGGTCTTGGCGATAAGTTTCTCAAGATTGCTAAGTGATGTTGGTCCGTAATAAAGTAATTCCCCACCTGTCTGCGGGAGCTCTTTCAGCAGATTGAGCAATTGCAGTGGGTCTTGTTGCTTCAATTGTGTTGCAGACAATTCGTTGCGCACGCTGTTGTAGGGACCGTAAATGCCATAACTGTATAAGGCTTGGAAGTTGTAATCTTGGTCTTTCTTGTTGTCTTCACGTTGTTTTAAGCATAAGTCTACATAGTCAGAATAAGTTTTTTTGTCAGCCTTTGCCGTGTAAACAAGTTCTGTCAAAAGTTTCAATGCCTGTGGCATGTTTTCGTTTAATCCGTTGACAGTTATGTTAATCTCGTCTTCTGCAGCATTAAAATCATAATCGCAAGCCAATTTATAGAACTGTTGTTTTAGCTGCTGGTTGCTCAAGTGTTTGGTGCCAAGATAGTCGATGTATTCGGCTGCATAGGTGTAACGGCAGTCGTTTTCTGTTCCAACAGGAAATTTTAGCCTTAAAGTGAATAGCCCGTCTTGTGTATTCTGTTTATATAATATAGGTAATCCCTTTTTTGTTTTAGCTTGTGTAAGGTCGTTCTTGAAGTCCACAAATACGGGTTGTATGGGCTTTGGCTTATTGTCAACCACCTCGTCAAGGAATGCAGAGTGCTTGTCACTATTGGTGGGGATTGGTGTAATGTGGGGTTTCTCCACTTTCTTTATGGTGGAGTCATTTCCCAATCGCTTGTAAACGCATACGTAGTTGTTGCCGAAGAACTTCTGTGCGAGGTCTACAAGTTGATGTTTGGTCATGTTTGAGATGCGATCAAGTTTTTTGCTATAGGTTGCCCAGTCCTCGTGGTTGATGAAAGCGTCGACAAATTCGTTTGCTCTGTCGTCGTTGTTGGCGAGTTGTTCATACTGGTTACGCTTGTAGTTGTTGATGATAGAGGGAAGCAAATCGTCAGAGAAGTCGCCTCTCTTGAGTTTTTCTACTTCGCCAAGAAGCAAGTCTTTTACTTCTTCAAGCGTTTGTCCCTGCTTAGGCGAGCCGGTAAGCACAAACATGGAATAGTCGTTGAGTCCCTCGAATCCGGCACCTGCCGATTTTACTTTCATTTGTTGGTTGAGGTCAAGGTCCATCAATCCGGCTTTTCCGTTGTTAAGCAGAAGGCCAATCACGTTGAGCGAATCAGACAACAGTTCTTTCGCTTGTGGACTGCGCCATGCTATGAATAAAGATTCTGCCTCTTGTCCGACAACAGTTGTGTCTTCGGGAGCGGTGATGGGCTTTAGGGCTGGATAGGTCGGAGCCGATAAACTCTCGCTCTTTTTCCAGTTTCCGAAATATTTGTCGATGGCTGCTATGGTCTTGTCTGGGTCTAAGTCGCCAGCCATACAGATGGCAACGTTGTTTGGAACATAGTATTTGCTAAAATAGTTTTTGATGTTTGTGATAGACGGATTTTTGAGATGCTCGCCCTTTCCTATGGTTGTTTGTGTGCCATAAGGGTGGTTTGGAAAGAGTTTTGCCATCAAGGCATAATACATCTTGTTCATATCTTGTGACAATCCGATGTTGTATTCCTCGTAAACGGCTTCCAGTTCGGTGTGGAAACCTCGTATTACCATATTTTGAAACCGGTCGCCTTGTACTTTTAGCCAGTTGTCTACTTCGTTGCTCGGGATGTTTTCCACATAGCAAGTAACGTCGTTTGATGTGTAGGCATTGCTTCCCTGTGACCCAATGGCTGACATCATCTTGTCATACTCGTTGGGAATGTTGTATTGTGCAGCCAATTGTGAAACGCTATCTATGGCTTGATAGGCTTTCTTTCGTTCTATGGAGTCGGTTAGGAGCCTGTAGTTTTCAAACCGACGCTCTATCTCGTTGAGCAAAGGAGTTTCCTTTTCCAGATTGGAAGTGCCGAAATGTGTAGTTCCCTTAAACATTAGGTGCTCCAGATAGTGGGCAAGTCCAGTGGTTTCGGCAGGGTCGTTGCGTGATCCTGTTCGTACTGCGATGTATGTTTGAATTCTCGGTTTCTCTTTGTTTACACTCAGATAAACCTTAAGCCCGTTATCCAGCGTGTAGATTCGAGCTTGCAAAGGGTCGCCCGCTACGCTTTCATAGTGGTAGGATTGGGCGGTGACAATGGCTGCAAAACCTATGAAAAGGCAAGCAAGGGTAAGTCTTATTTTCATTTGATTAATGGTTTTATAATTCTTGTTTATTTGTTTCGGGAAGTGTTTGGATGAATTTTTTCAAGACATCGGGTGCCACATCACCTAAAGCGAATTCTTTTTCGGCATCTTTTTTGATGGCATCTATCCACATACTTTTGGCCTTTTTATAGTCGTTGAGGATGCGCTGTTGCTCGTCGTTGCCTATCGTCTCAAAACCATATTGGTCTCGAATGAGTTGGTAGGCCCATCTCCATTCATATTCGGGATAGGCTTTAAAGAGTGAAACAAAACGTTCGTTCACTTCCTGTATGGTTTCGAAGTCTCCGTTTTTAATGTTGGAAACAAGGTGTTGTTCTTCGCTCTCGGGCAGATAAAGTCCTGCTAAGTCGCTCCAATGTCCTGCTCCGATGTTGTTTGCGGGAGGGAAGCCAAATCCTTTTTCCTGGGCTTTGAGTAGCACTTTGCCCATATATAGGTGCAAAGCCATGTTGTAGAAAGCCAATCCTTTGCGCAGTGAAGAAGCCTTGATGGTGCAATGGCGATAGGAATAGCTGTCGCACTCTGTTCCACACGATTGCTGTAAACGTTCCAAAATGTGTTTTCCGCTTACAATTTCGTTGACAATAGCGGGAGAAAGCCAGTCGAAGTGGATAAGACTTTTTCTTCCTTCTTGTGGACGTTGGTCTCTTTTAGGCCATTTGTTGACATCCCTGTAAAGTCCAACGGTTGTGAGGTTGCGTCCTGGAACAATTATTGTCTGGTAGCCATCCTGTATGATATAGGAGAAAGGAAAGGTTCGTGTGTCTGGGTGGGAGGCGATTTTTCCCATGCAAACCGAGAAAGCGCCAATGTGGGCAGGCATCAACAAGTGTGCTCCACTGGCTGTTTTAGCCCCGCGTTCCAATACCCCCCAATGCAAAGGTCCCATTTTGTAGGCATGATTGGAGAAGTTAGTTGCCGATCCTGCGTTGTAGAACGAAAACCATCCGCCGATGAGTAGGCTGCTTTTGTGATGGCTTGTGCTGAACGGACCGCAGAAGGCGGCACATGCTTCGCCGTTAGCCATAACCGAGTTGGCCAGAAAAATACTTGAGGAAGCTGTAAAGCCATTGTTTAGTTGACTTGATTCTCCAACAAAGCAATCTTGAATTTTTACATCGTTAGTCAAGGAAGCTCCTTGGTTGACTATGCTATTTTCACAGATGACGTCGGTACCTACATAGACGCTTGCCTTGGGAGAAGAGATGAACGTGCAGTCGCAAAGACGTTTGGCTCCGCTCACTTCACCGTCATCGCCTATGATGGTGTTGACAATTTCTCCGGTGTTGACAATTTTTACGTTGTTACCGACGGTTCCATGTTCGGGCAACGTGCGTTGAATTTCTTCGTTGACAAGTCGTCTTAATGCGTTTCTCAGTTCCTGGTCGTTGGAGTGTTTCACCATGAAAGCGGCCAGCTGGCTGTTGAGGTTGTGAAAGATGAGCAAATTGCCGGCTCCGGCCTCGTTAAGGACAGAGATGAGATTGCCTTCACCATAACTGGCTCCTTCTGTCGTTTCTATAGTGGCAACGTTGGCAATATAGCATTCGTCACCGATAGTGTAGTTGCTGATGTGGTTGTGAATATTTTCAATCAGACAGTCATCCCCGATGGAAACATTATGCAAAACTGCGTTGTTGATGCCTGTATGCTTAAAAAATCCGTCGCTCACCTCAAGGCTTTTGTCTGTTCGCCCAAGTTTTATTTCCCCATAAAAGGTGACACGACGATAGTAGGAGGGTTGAAACTCATCGTCAACCAACACGTTGCTCCAGTCGTCTGCCCAACAGTTTTGGTTTTCAAGAATTTCAATTTCGTCTGTTGTTAATGTTCTGTATTCCATAGAGGTCGTTTCAGGTGAGATTATTCGTTAGGGTAAAGGAAGTCGTGATAGGGATATTTCTGAACATGCAACTCACGCACTTTCTTGTAAAGCACATTGCGAAACTCGTCTATGTTTTCCTTGTTCTTGGCAGAAATGAAGAGGCAGTTGTCGCTGAGGCGTGCCATCCATGTGTTGCGGAGTTCGTCCAATGTAACGTTTTCTTTGGTAGAGGGGGTAAGGTCGTCTGGCTCTTTGTCCACCCAATGGTAGTTGTCTATCTTGTTGAAAACTATCATTGAAGGCTTTTCGGCACATCCGAGGTCTTTCAATGTTTGCTCAACCACTTGTATTTGTTCTTCGAAATCGGGGTGGGAGATATCTACAACGTGTACCAGCAAGTCTGCTTCGCGCACCTCATCAAGTGTAGACTTGAACGAGTCAACCAGGTCGGTAGGCAGTTTCCGTATAAATCCAACGGTATCAGCCAGCAAGAAGGGCAAGTTCTCTATAACCACTTTGCGCACGGTGGTGTCGAGTGTAGCAAACAGTTTGTTCTCGGCAAACACTTCACTTTTGGCCAAGAGGTTCATAATTGTGGACTTGCCGACATTTGTATAGCCCACAAGTGCAACGCGGATGAGGCGTCCACGGTTCTTTCTTTGTGTGTTTTTCTGTTTGTCAATCTCTTCCAGGCGTTTCTTTAGCAGCGTGATGCGTTGCAAAATGATGCGTCGGTCCATTTCGAGCTGTGTCTCGCCAGGTCCGCGCAGGCCCACTGAGCCTTTTCCTCCTCCTGAGCCAGAACCGCCCCCTTGACGTTCAAGGTGGGTCCAAAGTCGCTGCAGACGGGGCAGCATATAGCGGTGTTGTGCAAGCTCCACTTGGGTTTTGGCATTGGCCGTTTGTGCCCGCATGGCAAAGATGTCAAGAATGAGACTCGTTCTGTCAAGTATTTTGACTTCAAGTTCTTTCTCGATGTTGCGTATTTGCTTGGCCGACAATTCGTCATCAAAGATGACCATACCCACAGGAGTCTCGTTGTCTTCTTGTTGTTTGATGTATGCTTTAATCTCGTCAAGCTTTCCTTTTCCTACATAGGTGACCGAACTCGGACCTGCCACCCGTTGCGTAAAGCGCTTCACGGTTACGGCACCGGCCGTGTCAGCCAGGAATTCCAATTCGTCAAGATATTCTTTTGTTTTTGCTTCGTCTTGTTCTTTTGTGATAAGTCCCACGAGAATCGCGGTTTCGGCTTTCGCTTCGGAGATGACAAACTCTTTCATTCTGTTCGGTATTCGTATATTATGATGCAAAGATACCTATTTTATAGGAAATAAGGGGATGGTAGAATGTTAAAAAGTGCAGATGTGTTGAAGGGTTGAAAGGGTGTGCTTGTAAACGTTTACGTTGATTTTTCAATGCAAAAAGTGCAAATATTTGATATGTATCAATTATTTCTCTATCTTTGCAACAGAATTTAATACGATTTTCAAAAAACTGTTTTACTCAATAAACCAAACTGCTGAAACATTTCAATAATAGAAGACTCTGCCTCGACGTGAAGTCGGGGCAGTTTTCATTTTCCCCTACTCATAACTTTGAAAAATGCAGACAAAAACGTTTCTGAGAATGGCTTGTTTGGCAACGCATGGCCAATAGCTTGGGAATATGCTGCTTTTTATAGTCTTGACAATCAGTAAGATAAGTTTTCTGCATCGGAAATTGTGGTTTGAAAGCCTTCTTTTTACTGATTTTTACCCTACGTTTTGCTTCCTGATATCGGCTCTATTGCCATCTAAAACCCTATGTATTGGGTGGTAAAACCCATGCTATTGGCACAGAAGGGGTTTTTGGTGGCCAAACCCCGTGTATTTTCGTCATTTTTTAGAAGCCATTTTTGCTGGTTTTATGTTCTGTTTTTTGTGATAAAAAAATTACAAAAAGAAAGTAAGGAGTCCTTTGGATATAAAATTATCGGCATTCCTTTCAATGAGAGAAATGCCGATAATTGAAATTTGACAGGGGCGTCTTTTTTTGTTTATTTGCTGTGTTTGGTTTTTGTGGCAAGAATGAAGTAGACGATAAGGGCTGCATAAGCCACCAGTGAGAATAACTCGCTCAGATGGTTTTCCCACCATGACTCATAGTTGAATTCAACCCCGCAGAATTTAAGGAGTGCGCTTACTACGCCCATGAGAGCGCCACCTGCAATGAATCCACTTGCAAGTAGGGTGCCTTTCTCGCCGCGTGCTTTGTTCTCTTCAGCGTCTTTGCTACGTGAAGTGACATACCAGTTGATGGCCCCACCGACCAAAAGTGGTATGTTCAGCTCGATGGGGATAAACATACCGAGGGCAAAAGCCAGGGCGGGAACTTTGCATCTGTCGAGTATCAAGGCCAAGACGGCACCAATACCGTAAAGCAGCCAAGGTGCGCCTTGTCCGCTCATCAGCGGTTTTATGACAGCAGCCATAGCATGGGCTTGAGGGGCAGCGAGGGCATTACCCTTAAAACCATAGGTTTTGTCCAAAAGTATCATCACGCCCGCTACGGTAGCTGCAGAGACAACCGTTCCGAGAAATTTCCATGTTTCTTGCTTTTTGGGTGTTGTGCCCAGCCAATATCCAATCTTGAGGTCGGTGATGAAGCTGCCTGCCATAGACAGGGCAGTACACACAACAGCTCCCATCAGCAAAGCCGCAAGCATACCGGCATTGCCTTTCAGTCCGACTGCCACCATTACCACAGAAGCCAAGATGAGCGTCATGAGCGTCATTCCCGATACAGGATTGCTACCCACAATAGCAATGGCGTTGGCTGCCACAGTTGTAAACAGAAAGGCTATTACAGCAACAAGCACAATGGCAACCACGGCGTGAAGCAGGTTGAAGTGCATCACCCCAAAGTAGAAGAACAAAAAGGTTATGAGCAATGTGGCGATAGAGCCAATAGCAATGATCTTGAACGAGATGTCGCGTTGTGTACGGAGAACCTCTTTATCGACAGCCCCCTTGCTTTTAATTTCGCGAACGGCGAGACCTATGGCATCCTTGATAATTCCCCACGACTTAACAATGCCTATAATGCCAGCCATAGCGATGCCACCGATACCTATGCTGCGTGCATAAGCCTTGAAAATGGCTTCTGGCGACATGGCGCCTACGGTCTGAGTGATACTTGGATCCCATTGGTTGAGAACAGTGTTCGGAAATATCAGGGCCATGGCAGGAACGATAAGCCACCATACGCACAACGATCCCATGCATATGATGAACGCATATTTGAGTCCTACAATATATCCCAGTCCGAGAACGGCAGCACCAGTATTTACCTTGAAGACCAGTTTCGCTTTATCGGCAAGGTCTTCTCCCCAGCCTATCATCCGGCTTGTGACATTTTCGTTCCACCATCCAAAGGTGGCAACAATAAAGTCGTACAAGCCACCAATGAGGCCCGCTATCAATAGCGGCTTGGCCTGGCTTCCGCCTTTCTCGCCGGACACAAGCACCTGAGTGGTGGCAGTGGCCTCAGGAAAGGGGTATTTGCCGTGCATGTCCTTGACGAAATACTTGCGGAAAGGTATCAAGAACAATATGCCTAATACGCCGCCAAGGGCAGAAGCAATAAAGACTTTAAGGAAATCGGCCTGCAAATCAAGCATATAGATAGCTGGTAGAACAAAAATGGCACCAGCAACGATAGCTCCTGAGCAAGCTCCGATGCTTTGGATGATGACATTTTCGCCCATGGCATTTTTGCGCTTGGTGGCAGATGACAAGCCTATGGCAATAATGGCTATTGGGATAGCGGCCTCAAAGACCTGTCCAACCTTCAGCCCCAGATAGGCGGCTGCTGCAGAGAACAAAACTGTCATGAGCACTCCCCACGTCACTGACCATCCGTTAACCTCGGGATAGACTTTTCGGGGCGACATGACCGGTTCGTATTCTTCCCCTTCTTTTAGCTCCCGAAATGCATTCTCGGGGAGCTCAACGTTTTCTTTTAATTTATCTTCCATCTTGTTTTAGTTACAATATGTTTGCAAAATTACAATAAATTGTGTTGTTATGCAAGTAAACGGTGAAATAGAAGAAGGTTTGTTTGCAACATCCGTAAACTTCCTTTACCTTTGTACACCATGAAAGAGATAGAACCGATAGCGGTGTTTCGTTCCCCGTTTTCAACAAAGTTTGGCGTGCCTCGGCAGAGTGGGGTGGTCCCCGATCTTTGTGGACGTGTAGTCTTTGAACCCAAGTATCGTGCCCCTGAAGCCTTACGGGGCTTGGAGGGCTTTGACTATGTTTGGCTGATATGGGGCTTCCACGAAGCAGTTAGGGAAGGAAGCAAGTCGGCAGACGTGTTTAAACCGACTGTACGACCGCCACGTTTAGGGGGAAATGTTCGCCTTGGAGTGTTTGCCACGCGTTCGCCTTTCCGTCCTAACGGGTTGGCCTTGTCTGCAGTTAAAATCAACAGGATAGGTGAGGGGGAAATAGAAGTGTTAGGAGCTGATCTTATGGACGGCACCCCTATTTATGATGTAAAACCTTATTTGCCTTATGTTGATGCCCATCCTGAAGCTCGTGGCGGATTTGCCGATACGCAAGAATGGAAGCCGTTGAAAGTGATTTTTCCTGAAGAAATGCAGAAAAGGCTTTCAACTGCCGAACTGAAATCGTTGTGTGGCGTGTTGAAGCAAGACCCACGGCCGCACTATCACGATGATCCTACACGTGTGTATGGCATGAGTTACGGTCGGTGGAATGTGAGATTCCGTATAAGCGATGGCATTCTTACCGTAATAGGTATTTGAGCCAAGCATAGTGGCGACGCTTGGAAAGGTATTGAAAGTCGTCCATGTGTCTGTATGCTTCTTGCTCAAACGCAATGTTCTTGTAGGCACGGCCTTTTAAGGGTAAGCGTATTAGCCATTCCAGAACATACCACAGATAGAAGGGAATGACCAGCATTTCTACCATTTGGTAGGTGTGAATCTTTTCGTGATTGATGATTTTTTCCGTTAAGAGCACCTCGGGATGGCAAAACAGACAACCGCAGAGATTGATAGCATCATAGCCTTTGAAGGGAATGTGTTTGGAGCGAATGACAATCATGGCTACAAGCAGAGAACAACACTATTATTCTAACACTTCAACTTTTGGCTTCGTTGGTGTAGAGGTGGATGCAGCAGGAGCTTTTGTTGATGCTTCTGACGAAGTTGCGCCTTCTCCTTCTGTTCCTTCTGTTCCCGTTTCGGTGGCTTCGTCACCGGTTTCTGAAGGTGTTTCTGTTGTTACTGGTTTGGTGTAACGTCCGCGTACGGAGTTGAAAATCTTTTTGGCATTTTCGTCTTCGCTTTTCTTTGTAGAGTCAGCATTGGCAGTATCGGCAGGAATGGTGTCGAACGTAACGTCAAATTTGTCGGCAAGAGCAGAGTCCGGCTCTATTTGGGTCTTTACATATTCTGGGTCGTTGTGGTGGAAACCATAGTAGAAAACGCTACTGCCGATAAGAATGATGAGACCGACAACTATGAAAATTTTTGTGCCTAAAGCAAGTTGGGGGTTGTCGTCATCCTCTTTCTCTATGGGTAAAGGTTGTCCGCAGTTCTGGCAAAAAGAAGAACCGGGCTCGTTTTCTGTATGGCAATGAGGACACTTCATGATGTAAAGAAATGCTTGATTTGCGTACAAAGTTACATCAAACCAAGCATTTCTCAAAGAAAAACGCTATATTTTTCCCATTGTCAACTTTATTTTATAATGGCTGTCCAACCTCCTCCGGGAGCAAGGTGAACCTTCAGCAAACGATTGCTGTCTGACAACTGGAGCGTTGTGTGTTTATAGTCGGTGGCTTCGCGGTCGGCATTTATGCCATCGGCAAAGATGTTTGCCGTGTTACCCAGATTATTCAGTCTTGACAAGTCGATGGTAATGTCGCGTGCTTGCCAGTCTGTCATGGCTGCAATATACCATATAGCTCCCTTTCGACGGGCTATAACGGCATATTCACCCATTTCTCCACCAAGGCCAACAGTCTCGTCCCATGTGGTGGGAATTTGTGCAATAAAGTCTGTACACTCTTGTTCTTTCATGTATTTTGACGGAGAATCGGCCAGCATCTGTAGGGGCGCATAATACATGGTGTACATTGCCATCTGGTGAACGCGTGTGCCTTGGCTCATAGGGTGGTCGTTATTGCCGAAGAATTGGTCGCGTGTGGCATTGCTCATTGCTCCAGGAGTGTAGTCGAGAGGACCTGCCAGCATTCTCAGATAAGGGATGGTTACGTCATAGCAGGGCTGGTCGTGCAGTGGACCGGTGGCTGTGCGGGGCTCCCATTTGGAATTTTCGAGCCCTTTCACTCCCTCAAAGTTGACGATGTTGGGGTAGGCAAACTGGATGCCAAAAGGCTTTAGACCATGCAAATCGAGCAATAAGCGATGGGTTGCAGCACATGCGGCAACTTCGTATGCAGAATTGATGGCAGCTTGATCGTCTCTATCGAAAAAGTCAACTTTAAAACCTTTCACTCCTAATTGTTGGTAATGGGACATAATTTCGGCCATCTTGGTAGGTCCTCGTTGAACCAGATTGCGCCAAGATGACCATAAAATCACGCCGACTCCCTGCTTCTTGGCATAGCTGATGATGGCTTCCATGTCCATCTTGTCTGAGAAAGAGAGTAGGTCTTCGGGGTCGCTCCAGCCTTCATCAATGATGATGTATTCAAGGTGGTTGTGTGCAGCAAAGTCAATGAAGTATTTATAGGTGTCTGTGTTTATGCCTGCTCGGAAGTCAACACCGGTCAGGTTGGTGTTGTTCCACCAGTCCCAAGCCACTTTTCCAGGCTTTATCCATGTGGTGTCTTTCAGTTTACAGGTTGGGCCGAGGGCTTCAGCAATGTTATATCCCATAAGTTGGGCATCTTTGTCAGCGACAACCAAGACGCGCCAAGGTATTTTTGTTACATTCTTGGCAATGAAGTCAGCCCGTTTGGACGGAACGAGGTTCAGCCGGTTGAAGCCTCCGATGGTGTCTTCGAGCGGATAGGGAGGAAACGTTGCACATAGCATATTTCCTTGGCTATGGGTGAAATACATTCCAGGATAGTTTTCAACGTCGGCTTCCATGATAACTGCTGTCTTCTGTTGGGGAAGTTTTACGGCTAAAGGCGTAATGGCCAAAGAGTCGGAAAACATCTTGCTGAGAGGAGCTTTGTCATAATACGACTCGAAAGCGTAGCACCAGCGTTCTCCATCACGATTGTCGTTAACATATGGGATAAAGGCCGTATAGTCGTCTGCAAAGCAAAATTGAGAAGTCTCGTTGTTTACTTTTACAGGTTTGTTGCCCAACAAAATGCGATAGGCGGCAGCATTGTCGAAGGCTCTGAACTCTACTTTGTATTGTCCTTTCAAACTTATGGTGAGGGAATTGCAGGCCAATTCGGCTTTGCTGAACGATTGCTGCTTGCTGACACCGCTAATGACGGGCTTGTCGCCCAAAACTCCTTTGGAGGTGTTGATGTCGATGGAAGAAGGCAATAGCGCTTTGACTCCACCTTGGACGACACTCCATTTCAATCCGTTGTCTACTTGAATGGTGACAACGAGTTGTCCGTTAGGGGAGGTTAGTGTGTAGTCTTTTGCATAAAGACCCACTGTCATCAAGGAAATCATCAAAGCGATAATAATAGAACGTTTCATGTTTTAAGGTTTAATTGTTTGTTGCAAATATACAAAAAAAGTACTTAAAAACAAATGCTTGCGGTGACAATAAAACAAAAAAGCATAGTTGAGTAGCTTTGTCTAACTCAACTATGCTTGATGACAATCAAACAACATTAACGAAATGATAGTTGTTTTTTAGTTTCTGAAGACCAAACTGTTATTCTCGCAGTCGACTGTAATGACCTTGTCACGGTTAACTTTTCCTGCCAAAAGCGACTTGCTGAGATCGTTGAGGACATAGCGCTGGATGGCTCTCTTTACAGGGCGAGCGCCAAACTCGGGGTCGTAACCTTTGTCTGCAAGGAACTCAACTGCTGCATCTGTCCACCTTAAATCAAATCCTTGTCCCTTCAGCATCTCTTGGACATGCGACAACTGCAAGCGGACAACTCCGCCGATTTGCTCTTTGGTGAGAGGCAAGAACATGATGGTTTCGTCTATTCGGTTAAGAAACTCCGGACGTATAGTCTTCTTCAACAACTCCATTACATTGGCTTTTACTGCCGAACAGTGTTGCTCGTCCATTTCACCTTTTTCCATCTCTTCGCGAATGTATTGCGAACCAAGGTTGGAAGTCATGATGATGATGGTGTTTTTAAAGTTGACAGTACGCCCTTTGTTGTCTGTAAGTCTGCCATCGTCCAACACTTGAAGAAGAATGTTGAAAACATCGGGATGTGCTTTCTCTATCTCATCAAAGAGTACTACCGAGTAAGGTTTACGCCTAACCGCCTCGGTGAGCTGTCCGCCTTCGTCATAACCGACATACCCCGGAGGTGCACCGATAAGTCTACTTACGCTAAACTTCTCTTGGTATTCACTCATGTCAATACGTGTCATCATTGTCTCGTCGTTAAACAGATAGTCGGCTAAGGCCTTGGCAAGCTCCGTCTTGCCAGTTCCTGTTGTTCCCAAGAAAATGAACGAAGCTATTGGACGTTTGGGGTCTTGCAGTCCGGCACGGCTTCTGCGTACTGCATCGGCAACTGCGGTGATGGCTTCGTCCTGCCCGATTACACGTTTGTGTAGCTCCTCTTCGAGGTGTAGCAACTTTTCGCGTTCGCTTTGCATCATTCTTGTTACCGGGATTCCTGTCCAACGGCTTACAACTTCAGCAATGTCATCAGCGGTCACTTCTTCGCGGACCATTGCCTGTCCACCTTGGGTGGTTTGCAACTGCTGCTGAATGGCTTTGATGTCGTCTTCCAAAGCCTTGAGCTTGGAATAACGTATTTCTGCAACGCGCTCGTAATTGCCTTCACGCTCGGCTCGCTCAGCTTCAAATTTTAGGTTTTCTATCTCTTGCTTGTCTTGTTGGATTTTGTTGACAAGTCCTTTTTCGCTTTCCCATTTTGCACGGAATGTGTGCTCTTCGTCTTTGAGCTCTGCAATTTCCTTGTCTAATTGAGCAATCTTGTCCGTGTCGTTTTCCCGCTTTATGGCTTCGCGTTCAATTTCAAGTTGTTTCAACTTACGGGTTGTTTCGTCCAACTCTTCTGGAACAGAGTCGCGTTCCATACGCAATTTGGCTGCTGCTTCATCCATTAGGTCGATTGCTTTGTCAGGCAAGAAACGGTCGGAGATGTATCGCTCTGAAAGTTTTACGGCAGCGATGCAAGCATCATCCTGTATACGCACTTTGTGATGGTTTTCATAACGCTCCTTTAAACCACGTAAAATAGAAATGGCATCCAACTCGTCAGGCTCGTCCACCATAACAGTTTGGAAACGGCGCTCCAAAGCTTTGTCCTTTTCAAAGTATTTTTGATACTCGTTAAGGGTGGTTGCACCAATTGCCCGAAGTTCTCCTCTGGCCAAAGCTGGCTTTAAAATGTTGGCCGCATCCATTGCACCTTCACCGCCACCTGCACCTACAAGTGTGTGGATTTCGTCTATAAACAAGATGATGTCTCCATCTGCTGCGGTAACTTCTTTTATAACGCTCTTCAGACGTTCTTCAAACTCGCCCTTGTATTTGGCTCCTGCAACAAGTGCTCCCATGTCGAGAGAATAGAGCCTCTTGTTCTTTAAGTTTTCCGGAACATCGCCACGAACGATGCGCTCAGCCAATCCCTCAACGATAGCGGTCTTGCCCGTGCCGGGTTCACCAATGAGAATTGGGTTGTTTTTGGTTCGGCGGGAGAGAATCTGGAGCACACGCCTTATTTCTTCGTCACGCCCTATAACAGGGTCAAGCTTTCCTTGGCGGGCTTTCTCGACAAGGTTTTGGGCATATTTGTCCAATGCCTGATAGTTTTCATCTCCACTTTGCGATTGAACCTTTTGGCCCTGTCGTAATGCTTCAATGGCTTTGCGTAACTCCTTTTCTGTGCAACCAGCATCTTTCAAAATGCGGGACGCTGTGGAATTGACACATAACAATGCCAAAAGAAGTGGTTCGATGGAAACAAATTCGTCACCCATCTCTTGAGAATAGCTGATGGCTTTTTGGATAACGGCATTGGAATCGTTCGAAAGATAAGGCTGCCCACCAGAAACTCGAGGCAAGTGTTGTAGCTGACTGTCCGTTGCAGAAACTACGAGTTCTTGGTTGATGCCTATTTTCTGAAACAGATATCCGGTAACATCGCGTCCTTTTTCCATGATGCCAGAAAGCAAGTGGATTGGTTCTATTGTTTGTTGATCCAGCGATTGCGCCTTGTTGATACCTGCCTGAATGGCCTCCTGAGCTTTAATCGTAAATCTATCTAATGTCATATTCTTTATTCTCCTTTCTTTATTTAACAATTTCTATCAGTAGAAACTCAAATAATATGCCCAAGAATAAACTGTGACAACTTGTCGTGTATGGCTGACAAATGGTCAGTTTTTGCTAACCGGGTTAGCGACTCGCTTATAAAGGAGTTTAAAAAGCGTGTGACTTATGCATATATCGTAAAATCAACAGGCTTGATTAAGAAATCAAGAATAATGCAAAATAATTGATGTTTTCAATAATAATTTCAGGAAAATCATATATTTTTGTGCTGAAATAGAGTTTTCGCACTTAGTGCAGATAGGTTGCACATTAGCCTCCTACATTTGCACCAGAAAAATACAATTAGCAGATTAAGTATCACTAGGAAAATAAAAGAAAGATGGAACGGCCGAATATTTACACAGAGGAGGAACGCTACTGGATGACCGGTGGCAACACGGGAAGTTTGCCGACTCGTGTTATTCCATCTGTAATTTATACACTGGCACCAGACGAAATTTTCGTCTTCGGGAGCAATGCTTTGGGGATGCACCACGGCGGCGCTGCCAGGGTGGCATACAACGAGTTTGGTGCAGAATGGGGAAATGGTGAAGGCTTGCAAGGACAATCATACGCCATTCCCACTATGGAAGGAGAGCATAGAACAATGCTCGCGGTGAAACGCTTCACAGAGTATGCCAAAGAGCATCCCGAACAGAAGTTTCTGGTGACTCCTGTGGGCTGCGGAATAGCGGGCTACACACCAGAAGAGATTGCTCCGATGTTCAAGGAGGCAGCATCGCTGGAAAACATATATCTACCCATCAGCTTTTGGAAGGTGCTAATGGAAGTCGTTAATAAGTAAAAGAAGATAAATATGAGTATCTTTGCAGTGCCGTACAATGGCGAGGACAACAACGACTATGTGGACGGCAAGGGCTTCTGCTGCAATGACGGCAGTTTGGAGGCTGCGCAAGCAAGTGTTATGGCAAGAGCAATGAAAAACAATTTCCAAGAGGGCGACTCATACGAGAAGATGCAGTTCTACTACCATCCAGACCATTTGGATAGCAGTAGTTACATCACCAACCTTGATGGCGAGGTGGTGCAGCATATCGAGTATGTTCCTTTCGGTGAAGTGTTCGTTGAGGAGCGCAACAACATCTGGAATACACCTTACCTTTTCAATGCGAAGGAATTCGATGAGGAGACAGGTATGTACTACTATGGTGCGAGGTACTATGAGCCGAGATTGAGTCTGTGGCTTTCTATAGATTCCAAAGAGGAAAAATATTCCAATGTGTCAACGTATTGTTATGTTATTTCTAATCCGCTGAAATATACAGATCCTACAGGTATGGAAATTGATATGACAAAAGTTCGTTTGGCTGATGAACAACTTAAATTGTCAACAACTCAGTCTGTAATAAAAGATTTGGCTTCTCAAACGGGATTACAACTCAGTTTGGACAAGGATAACAAGTTGCAATATGCTAAAAATGATGAAGGAAAACCTATTGTTAATAAGATTACCAACAAAAAAGGAAAAGAAATAGATGCAGGAAGTAAAACTGCAAGGAATTTCTTGATAAAAATGATTGACAACAAAACCGAGATAGAAGTATCCTATCATGCTAAACGTACTGTTACATCTGGAACTCAAATAGGTCTCAGTTTTGAGCAAATCAGTAACATGGTTAAAGGTGCTGTTGGTGTAGATGGCAATACGCTTGGTTTTGGCATGACCTTCTTACATGAACTTCATCATACAACAATAGGTGGAGACTATCATGATTCTACAGAACTTTTTGGAACTGGACCAGTTGTTGATAACATGAATATAATCCGCAATGAACTCAACAAACAAGGGTTTAATTATGGAGAAAGGTTAAATTATAAAGCGATCCATACAAAAGAAGGTAATATTATTCCTTTTAATGAATCGGCTTTAACTTCGTTGAAGTACAATAGTTCCATGGGGAAAAAGGCTCATTATATTAAAACAAAATGAGAATCATTATGAGAATATTCTTTTTGATGTGCATTTTGGGGGCTTCTTTGACGATAGCAGCTCAGAATAT
>OIYF01000031.1_pt1 | contig 78684 bp, 47 predicted proteins | sample 1587971 | NCBI WGS metagenome assembly OIYF01 (sample SAMN03283248) | human gut metagenome | biome: human-associated habitat; material: feces | host: Homo sapiens | place: Peru | collected 2012 | reverse complement strand
GTCATCATCTTCCTTAAATAGCTTGCTATTCGCGTCAGATGATTCCTCGCTCTGTATAAAAATCCAAGAATGAAATCAGACAACGATTTAATCAGTGTTTCCTTAGAAATGAAAAACAGAGAAGCGGCGAGTCAAAGCATGAAAGCGCCGCATGACAGATCATTAAAAGCGGTAGAAGAAACGCTACTGCGTGACATATTTATATGGTATTATTATACCATGAATGAAGAAGGTACGCAGGCGTGACCCGCGAGAAATGAATATATGGCGGTGGTCTATACATCGGATACGCTCTGCCCTCTTTTTTCACTCCTAAAGGAAAGTAAAAATGAAGGTCTGTGAATATAAGGAGAACCATTGTGGCAAAATATCAATTTGATGAGCTGGTCAAGGCGGCCGGATCTGGTGAAGGTATTTATGATCAGCTGAAGAAGAAGGAGATCAGCGAGAAGGAAGCCATTGAGGACATCCTGCAGGGGAGCTTCCGCTTCTCCATCACCGATGGCTATCTCGTAGAAAAGGGCGGGCAGTTTGACTACGCTTTTGATTTTGGAAATGGGGCCTGCGTGCGCTATGACTGGCGAAGCGGAGTCCCTGTCAAGAAAGAGGCGGCGCTGTCACGGGACGTGATGGAGACTTTCGCGAAGGAAATCGCGTTTCTTTACCAGCTTCCGCAGAAGCAGTTTGTGACCGATACGAAGTCCACGACCGTCCAGACGAATGCGTATGAAAGAGAGAAGTATGGTCCCATCAAGCGCCTCACCCGTGCGGAGCTCAGATTCGGTGATAAATTCTTCCGTTGGGTACCGGAAGAGGATGAAGACCGGCCGTTTAAGGAATTGTATGAAGCATTGTGTACACTCAGGAAAACGGTCGATGAATCTATTGGAGTGACTAGTGACTGGTGACTAGTGACTGGTGATTGGTATTGCGTTTTCATATGAACTGGGGATAAGCGGCTTCTCTCTTCTAGTGAGACATGAGGAGTGAAGGTGCGACGCAGAAAAAGTAAAAGCGCCGCAGAGATTTTGATGAGGGGCTTGGCGACACGAGAAGTACGGAGGCTAATCCCTAATCCCTAATCCCTAATCCCTAGTAGCTAGTCCCTAGTCACTAGCTACTAGTCACTTTATTCCCTAGACCACTCGCCTAGAATGGTGTACAATAGGGGCGTTGTTTATGAAAAATCTGCGGTCATTCCAAGAAAATTGTCTGTGGATCTTTTGATTCATTAGAAAAAAAGGGAAATGAGAATAGCGGCGGCTCCGCTGCCAATCAAAGATGGGCGATGCCCGAGGGGAAAATAGGGCAAAGGCTGACATCTGCTATCTCTCGATCCCTGTTATCTGCTCACTTATAATAAGGAGACATACTTTCATGCACGAACTTTTTGACTGGATTTACTCCATCGTCGTGGCGCTTTTCATCGCCATGATCATTCACATTTTCCTTTTCGTCCCGACGAAGGTATCGGGGCAGTCGATGTACCCGACGCTGAATAATGGTGAATACCTCATCGTATCGAAGATCAGCCACGTTTTCCGCGAAACGCCGGAGTATGGGGATATCGTCATCATCGACAGCCGCACGCATCGCGAACGCTCCTGGATGGATGATCTGGAAGAACCGATGAAGAACTACATCGCCATCTTTGATCGCTCGAGCCGTGAGCACAACGTCTGGGTGAAGCGCGTCATCGGCAAGGGTGGTGACACGCTGGCATTCAAGGAAGGTCATGTATGGCGCAATGGTGAGAAGCTGGAAGAACCATACATCAATGAACCGATGGAATTCTCTATGGACGGCTCCTATACAGTGCCGGAAGGTACGGTCTTCGTCATGGGAGACAACCGAAACCACAGCTCTGACAGCCGTTTTATCGGACCCGTACCTGTGGATCATGTTCTCGGTAAGGTTGCGATCCAGTTTTGATCGGTATTCTTTGGAAGCCGCTCTCTGAAAAGAGGGCGGTTTTATTGTGGGGGAGTGACTAGGGAAACACTGATTAAATCTGACTCTGAGATTTAATCAGCGTTTCCCTAGTATTGCGATTTGTCAACTTCTGGACTGAGTGAGAAGTGCTGGAAGGGGCGCAAAATTCATATAGCGCCACAGTCCCCCTCATCATATAAAACCCCGCGGCGCTTCCATGCTTTTATGCGCCGCATGTTCCTCGTTGAGCCTCGAGCTATTTGAGAATTTCCTCGTTGCGTGAATGTTATGAATTTGTTAAAATGTAAAACAACTATAAAAGAAAAGTACCGCACGAGATAGGATTTTCTTCCATGGGAAAGCGGCGTAAGAAGGGCACGAGGCACATATGAAAAAGGATAATAGCGATCAGTACGCAAGAAGAGCCATACGCGGGCTCTTCTTGTTGTGCTTATGGGTGCTTTGGCTCTTGCTGCCGGTGTCCGTCTGCCGCGCAGAGGGAAAGGTGGTGCGTGTCGGTTCTTTCGAAGATACCTTCAATTTCATCGATCAGAATGGCGTGCGCCGTGGCTATGGCTATGAGCTCATGCAGAAGATCGCCGGCTATACGGGCTGGACTTTCGAGTATGTGACCTGCAACTGGATGAACTGTTTCGAGAAACTCGAAAATGGTGAGATCGACATCATGGGGGATATTTCCTACACGGATGAGCGCGCAGAGAAGATGCTTTACTCTGATATGCCGATGGGGGAGGAGAAGTACATCCTGTATGCAGATCTGGAAGCATCGGGGATCTGTCCTTCTGAGCTGTCTACCATCAATGGACGGCATGTCGGTGCGCTTCTGGGATCGAAAACTGAGATGATGCTGACGGCATGGGAAAAGAAGCATGGCATTGAGACGACGCATTCGAATACTTCCAATTTTGATGAAGTGAATCGGAAGCTCGCGGCGCATGAGATCGACTGTTTTGTTTCCCTAGAGCAGCCTTTCTGGAAAGAGCGGGGGATTTCCCGTATTGATATGATCGGGAAATCAGATATTTATTTTGTAATAAACAAAAATCGTGCGGACATCAAGAAGGAACTGGATGAGGGCATGCGACAGCTCGAGGAGGATGATCCTTTCTTTCTTGCGGATCTGTACAAGCAGTACTTTTCTTTTGACACAAAGCCTGTACTGACGGGAGAAGAACAAAACTGGGTCAATGAGCATGGCGCGATCCGCATCGGCTATCTGAAGGATGAGCCGGGCGTCAGCGTGATGGATCCAGTCACGGGGAAAAAGGGCGGCGTGCTGTATGACTACATGGAGTACGCGGATGACTGTCTGGGAAATCAGCATCTGGATTTCGAGTCCATCGAGATGGAGAGCCGCGCTGCATTGACAGAAGCATTGCAGACGGGCAAGATCGATATGATTTTCTGTGCAAGCAGCAACCCGAATGCCGGAGAAGAAAAAGGGATCGCTTTCACAAATACCGCATGGACATACAATCTCTTCGCCGTCACCGAAAAAAAGCCTTTTGAGGAGACGGCGGCGAATCGCGTGGCGCTGCTGCAAGATGATCTGCCGATCCAGCGGCATATTGAGCATTATTATCCACCGTGGACGATCATCCCGTGCAGGTCTGTAGAAGAGGCCAGAAAAAAGACAGTGAGAGGAGAGGCCGACTGCTTCGTCACGGGTGCCCGGCAGGCGGTGAAATACACAGAAAGAAATGCACTCTACAGCACCCCGCTTTCCAGACCACTGGAGATCTCCTTCGGCGTGAAAAGCGGACAGCCCCAGCTGCTTTCAGTTTTGAATAAGACACTGAAGGCGATGCCGATAGGTATGCTGTCAAGCTCCTTCTCCATGCATGAAAATGCAGAAAATAAGGTGACACTCGAAGACTATATCAAGGACAATCTGCTGCTCTTTTCCGCCAGCTTTCTTCTAGTCACTCTGCTGATTCTATCCATTATCATCCTGCTCCTGCAGAAGGCCAGAAAAGCGGAGCATGCTGCCAGAGCGGCAGCTGGGAAGGCAAAGGATTTGAATGAGAAGCTCCAGATCGCGGTCGAAAAAGCCGAAGGAGCAAATCGCGCGAAGACGAATTTCCTGAGTAACATGTCCCATGACATCCGAACACCGATGAATGCCATCCTTGGCTATAACCAGCTCATGCGGAAGAAACTGACCGATCCGCAGCTCATCGACTACCAGAGAAAGATCGAGCAGTCAGGAAGCCTCCTGCTCTCTATCATCAATCACGTACTCGACATGTCGCACATCGAGAGCGGAAAGATGAAGGTTGACGAGAATGTCGAAGTGATGGAGACGATCCTCGATGAAACCTATGGCGTCTTTGCTTCAGAAGCAGCAAAGAAAGAAATACGGATGAAGAAGACCATCGCCGTCGAGCATCGCTCTCTTATATGTGATGGGACGAAGATCCGGGAAATCTTTGTCAATCTCATCAGCAATGCAGTCAAGTACACGCCTCGCGGCGGCTCAGTCTCAGTGACTGTCACTGAACTTCCGTGCGAGAGGAAAGGCTTTGCAAGGATCCAGACAGTCGTCACGGATACCGGCATCGGCATGAGCAAAGAGTATCTTCCGACCATTTACGACACTTTCTCCCGTGAACGCAATACTACGATGGGAAAGGTCGCCGGTACAGGGCTTGGCATGGCGATCGTGAAAGAGCTTGTCACGATGATGGGCGGTACCATTGAAGTCAAAAGTGAGCTCGGGAAGGGCACCACCTTCACCGTCACGCTTGACCATAAGATCGCAGAGGATGGCTGTGACATGAGGAAGGAAATCGCGAGTGAGGAGACTGGTGCGGAAAGTCTCGCCGATCTTCATATCCTTCTGGCCGAGGACAATGATCTTAATGCAGAAATCGCGATGACACTTCTTGAGGAAGCGGGGCTGAAAGTCGACCGCGCGGCTGACGGCATCCAGTGCGTCAGCCGCATAGAGAAAGAACCCGCCGGCACCTACGCCCTCATCCTGATGGACATCCAGATGCCAAACATGGATGGCTACAAGGCGACAGAGACCATCCGACAGCTGCCGGATCCAAAGAAAGCGGCCATCCCGATCATTGCCATGACTGCGAATGCCTTCGAAGAAGACAGGAAGATGGCACTCGCCAAAGGCATGAATGGGTATATCGCCAAACCGATCGATCCTGCCAAGATGCTTGCTGCCATGCAGGATGCGATAGAGAAATAGAATCAGCCGCCCGGTGCGAGAGACTTCTCGCACCGGGCGGTTTTTGCTTTTGGGAACAATGGGCTCTAGGGAAACGCTATTAAGTTAAGGAAATTGTTAGCACCGTAACGTCTTGCTTCCCCCTTCGGGGGAAGTGCCAAAGGCAATATGTGCAAGCGAACTGGATTTTTGCGTCGCTTCACTCCTAAAAATCCAGTTCGCTTGCACAAGCCCTCCGGGCAGCTCCCCCGATGGGGAGCCAAGAATGTTCTGCCGCTTAACTTAATTGCATTACCTAGCGGGGATAGGGAGATACATGGGAATGAGGTTCCGCACGGTAAAGCGGGAGTCGAAGGATCTATTTCGTGAAATGTGTTTCCAAATCTCACTGAATGGAAATATGAAATCTGTATGAATGGAAATTCAAAATCTCACTGAATGGAATTGCAGAATCTTACTGAATAGCATATAATACGACCATAGGAGGATCGCTATGGACAAACAGAAATACATGCCGCGGCTGATAGACAAGAAGGTCGAGACGTATCTCAAAACCTTCGGCGCACTTTGCATTGAGGGGCCGAAGTGGTGTGGGAAGACGTGGACATCCGCCTACCACTGCAAAAGTGAGATTCTGCTCGGAAACCCGGAAGGCAATTTCCAGAACAGGCGGCTTGCTGAGATGTCGCCTTCGCTTGTCCTTTCTGGAGAGCATCCGCGCCTGATCGATGAATGGCAGGAGGTACCGCCGCTTTGGGATGCGGTGCGCTATGCGGTCGATGAGACGGGGGGAAAAGGGCAGTTCATCATGACGGGTTCGGCTACGCCGAACCACAAAGGCATCATGCACAGCGGTGCAGGGCGTATCGCACGCCTCCGTATGCGTCCGATGTCACTCTACGAAGCGGGCTTTTCTTCTGGCGATGTCTCGCTGGAAAAACTCTGCGAAGGACAGCTTACGCCCGAGCTCACTGGCGAGGTGGGACTTCCACGACTCATCGAGTACATTCTGCGCGGGGGCTGGCCTGGGAGTATTGACCTGCCGCTTGCGGAAGCCTCCCTGCTTCCCAAAGAGTACGTGAAAGCTATCGTCGAAGATGATGTGTACCGCATGGATGGCATCAAAAGGGATACGAATAAGATGCGCCTCTTGCTGCGATCGCTGGCGCGTAACGAAAGTACGACGGTGACGAACCGCACGCTTAAAAATGATGTGAAGGAAATCGATGATGAAGACATCGATGCGAATACCATCAATGAGTACCTGAACATTTTTGAGCGGCTTTTCCTCATCAATAACCAGAAGCCATTTGCCGCGTCTGTGCGTTCATCTGTCCGTATCAAGCAGGCCGTGAAGCGTCACTTCGTCGACCCGTCTATCTCGGCGGCGCTCCTTGGTGTCACGTCTTCCTCTCTTTTGAACGATCTAGAGACACTGGGCCTCCTCTTCGAGGCGCTGTGTGAGCGTGACTTGCAGATTTATGCTGACGCTTTCGGTGGATCGCTGTATCATTATCAGGACTACAAGAACCGCGAGATCGATGCGGTGGTAGAGTGCCCGGATGGCGAGTGGTGCGCTTTTGAAATCAAGCTCGGCGCGAACCAGATCGATGCAGCCGCCGAAGGGCTCTTGAGACTCAAGGCGGAATTTGAGGCAGATCCGAGGGGCAGGCCGCCGAAGGTGCTCTGCGTCCTCTGCGGCCTTTCGAATGCTGCCTACCGGCGTCCCGACGGCGTCTTCGTCGTTCCATTGACGGCGCTGAGAGATTGATAGTTGTTAGTTGAAGGAGAAACACTATGATTACCGGAGATATCAAACATTTAGAAGACTACAAGAAACAGTTGCCGACATTCATCTACGAGTGCCTGAAAGAAGTCGCGGCATTTGATTTCACTGCGGTGCCTGATGGAAAGTACAAAATCAATGGCTGCGATATGGGCGTGGAGTCGCCTGTGACAGAGCCGGCGGCGGATAGAAAGCTGGAAGGTCATAAGAAAATGATCGATATCCAGTATGAAGTGGAAGGCGAAGTAGAATGGATCGGCGTGGAGACGATCTTCGAAGCGGGAGAGTGCATCGAGAGCTACCCGGAGCGTGACCTCTATTTCTATGAGTCTTCGCCAAAAGGGGAGTCAAAGGTGTACTTTGAGACAGGCCGTTTCGCCGTCTTCTTCCCCGAAGACCTCCATCGCCCGCTCTGCCAGGGAGAAAGTGGCAGCCGGCAGCTTCGCAAAGCTGTCGTGAAGGTGCCGGTGGAACGGGTGAGTGTGAAATAGAAGTCAGGGATCAGAGGTGACTGGTGATTGCAGAAAACTGAGCGAACCTCTTCTTGACTTACAGTCAACTCTTTGCTATGATAGACTATATTCGATTACTAGCGATTTCTACAGTACCGCACGATGAAGGTGGTATGTGTAAGGGGGCAGAGTATGAAGTATAAAAAAATTTTGGCAGCTGCCATGGCGGCAGGCTTTTTGCTTTCCGTCGGCATGATGACCGGCGGATGCGGGTCGGCCAAACAGCAGCAGGGGCAGCAGCAGGCGATGAAGGTCACGACTTTCAAACCGTTCAAGTCGGACACGCCGATCCAGAGAGAGTATGCCGGCTCCATCATGGCATTGCAGGAGGTGCCGGTCCGCTCGAAAGTATCCGGTACAGTCATGGAAAAATACGTCAAAGGCGGTGACCATGTCACAGAAGGGCAGCCGCTCTTCCGCCTTGATACGCGCACTTATTCGTCCTCTCTGGCAGCCGCAGAGGCGCAGGTGGCGCAGGCTTCGGCTACCTATGAAAATGCGAAGCGCGATCTCGCCCGCTATGAGCAGCTGATCGCGACGGGGGCGATTTCCCGGCAGGCCTATGATGCACAGAAGGCAGCGACAGAGTCCTATCAGGCCGTCGTCGAAGCAGCCCAGTCGCAGGCAGCGATCGCATCGGATAATCTCTCCGATACCATCGTGACAGCCCCCTTCACAGGGACGCTCTCCATGGATGATGTGAATATCGGCACCTTCGCTTCGGCAGGACAGACGCCGCTCGTCACGATTTCCTCGGCAGATCCGCTGTATGTTCAGTTTGATATGTCGGAGAGCGAATACCTTTCGCTCACCAAGAATAAGAGTGGCACGGAGACGCTCGGGGATACCCTGAAGCTTCGCCTGGCTGATGGCTCCATCTATCAGGAGACCGGCAAGATCGTCCAGATCAATCCGGGGCTGACCGGCGGGCAGCTGACCATGAAGGCGGCATATGCAAATCCGGATAACCTGCTCGTACCGGGGATGTATGCGACGGTCGTTTCTGATGCAGAAATCGCCAAGGGCAGCATTTTGGTACCGACCAAGGCACTAGTACAGCTCCTGAACCGCGATATGCTCGATGTCGTCGTCGATGGCAAGGTCCAGCAGAAGGCAGTCAAGCTCGGGGCGACCTATGGCATCTATACCATCATTGAAAGCGGCATCGATGAAAATGATGAGATCATCGTCGAAGGCCAGAATAAAGTCCGTGTCGGACAGGCAGTCGCTCCGGAAGAAACCACACGCGAGGCCTTGGAACAGGCGGCGATCAAGGCCGTTTCTGCGCAGCATGGCACGACAGATGCTAAGAAATAAGGGGAGGAGCTATGGCAAATTTCTTTATTAAACGCCCTATCTTTGCTATCGTCGTGGCTCTTGTCATCACGATCGCCGGGGCACTCTGTATTTTCTCACTGCCGATCGACCGCTATCCGAAGATCACGCCGCCTCAGGTCTCTGTCCATGCGACCTATCCGGGTGCTGACTCTGAAGTCGTAGCGCAGACGGTGGCCGAGGTCATAGAAAAGAATGTCATCGGTGCCGAAGGTTTTGATAATATGTCTTCGACATCGAACTCGAATGGCTCCTATTCGCTCTCGGTCCAGTTCCTGACGGGGACGGACTCGGATATGGCGACCATCCGTGTACAGAATGGCGTCACAGCTGCCGATGCAGGGCTTCCTGATACAGTCCGTTCCATCGGCGTCACCACGAAGAAATCTTCGGGGGACATGGCACTCGTCGTCGGTCTGCTCTCACCGAATGGCACGTATGATGACGTCTTCCTGAAAAACTATTTCTCCATGAACTACCTGGATGAGCTGAAGTCCATCAAGGGCGTCGGCAACGTACAGGAATTTGGCTCTGACTTTGCGATGCGTATCTGGATGGATCCGACGAAGATGTCGCAGAACAAGATCACTGCGAGCGAGGTCATTTCTGCCGTTTCTTCGCAGAATAAGCAGATCGCGGCCGGTAACATTTCCAGTGCTCCGGTCGATCCGAATGCCTCCTTCCAGTACATCATCACGGCGAAGGGCCGTCTTGTGACGGAGAAGGAATTCGGCGATATCGTACTTCGCACCAATGATGACGGCTCCATGCTTCGCCTGAAGGATGTTGCCCGTATCGAGCTGGGGGCAAAGGACTACAGCTTCATTTCCCGTGCGGCGGGACAGGAGTCGGCGATTCTCGCCTTCTCTTTGACCGATGATGCGAATGCACTCGAAACTCTGGGTGCGATCAAGGAAAAGCTGAAAGAAGATGCGAAGAGCTTCCCCGATGACATGAGCTATGTCATCTGCATGGATAATACGGACTTCATCTATGCCTCCATCAAAGAGGTCATGCATACCTTCGTCGAAGCGCTCCTCATCGTAGCACTGATCGTGTACATTTTCCTGCAGAACTGGAGATCCACGCTCATCCCGATGATCGCGGTGCCGGTATCGCTCTTGGGTACCTTTGCTTCCTTCCTGCTTCTCGGATTCACCATCAATACCCTGACGCTTTTCGCAATGGTTCTGGCCATTGGCCTTGTCGTCGATGATGCGATCGTCGTCATCGAAGCCGTCGAATATGAAATGCGCTATAACAACCTTGGCCCGAAAGAGGCGACTGTCGCTGCGATTCAGAAGGTACAGAGCCCGGTTATCGGCGTAGCGGTCGTTCTGGCTGCGGTCTTCGTACCGGTCGCTTTTCTGGGTGGGATCATGGGTATCCTGTACAAACAGTTTGCTCTCACGATCGCTGTCTCTGTCCTGATTTCCGCTTTCGTCGCGCTGTCTCTGACACCGGCTCTCTGTGCCGGTCTCTTGAAACCGCCGAAGAAGCAGAATAGGAAAAACTTCCTCGATCGATTCTGGGATACCTTCAATGATGGTTTCGATCGTATGGTAGAGATCTATGGAGCGATGCTGCAGAAGATGGGACATGCGATCGCTGCTCCGATCCTTGTCCTTATCGTCATCACGGTCGCAGCCTTCGGTATTTTCTTCAAGCTTCCGACCGCATTCCTTCCGCAGGAAGATAATGGCTTCTTCATCACGGCATTCTCTTTGCCGGAAGGCTCTGTCAATGTCAGAACGAATGCAGCGATCAACGATTACCTTGATTATATGGGAAAAGATCCGGCGATCGAACAGTCGCAGGGCGTCACCGGCTTTGATATTTTGTCCGGCGGGCAGAAACCAAATGCGGGTCTTTCCTTCATCAAACTGAAACCGTGGGATGAACGCAAAGCGCCAAACGAACAGATCAATGCCATTATGGGCAAAGCCATGGCATATGGGGCGACCCATCCGGAGGTATCTCTGATGGCGCTGAATCCGCCTCCGATCCCAGGCCTTGGCGCCTCCGGCGGCTTCAGCCTTTATATCATGAACAAGAGCGGCGCATCGGATGAAGAATTCCAGCGCGTCGTCGGAGAATTCCTCGGTGCTGCCAACCAGCGTCCGGAAATCCAGATGGCCTACACCACCTTCCGAAGCGATACACCATCCTACAATTATGATATTGATCGAGAAAAAGCACAGCGAAATGGTGTGGCTGTCGGGGATATCTTCACCGCCCTTCAGGCCTACTATGGCTCTGTCCAGATCAATGATTTCACCATTTATGGCCGTAACTACAAGGTCGTCGCGCAGGCGGATACCCAGTACCGCACGAACCCGGGGGACAACAAGTTCCTGACGGTTCGCGACAATAAGGGCAATATGGTGCCGATCTCCACCTTCATTACTCCGAAGAAATCCAATGCGATCTCCGTCATCACTCGTTACGACAACTTCCCGGCCGTCAAGGTCGGCGGGCAGCAGAAGGATGGATACTCCTCCGGGCAGGCGCTCGATGCGCTCGAAGAGACCGCCAATCAGGTTCTCCCGAATGGCTATGGTTTCGAATTCGTCGAATCCTCTGCCCAGGAACGTGAAGCGAGCGGTAAGACGGTATATGCCCTCTCGCTCGGCATGCTCTTCGTATTCCTGTCTTTGGCAGCTCTCTATGAAAGCTGGAAGGTTCCATTCACTGTCATCTTCGGGATACCGACTGGCTTCTTTGGTGCGAGCCTGGCAGCCATGGCATTCCATGTATATAACGACATTTACTTCCAGATCGGTCTCTTGACCATCATCGGGCTGGCCGCGAAGAACGCCATCCTGATCGTCGAGTACGCGAAAGTCCGTACGGATCACGGTATGGAAGCGCTTCAGGCGGCTGTCGAAGCATCGAAGATCCGTCTCCGTCCGATCCTGATGACATCTCTTGCTTTCATTGTCGGTAACATCCCGCTGGCTCTCTCGACCGGCGCAGGTGCAAATTCCCGCTCTGAAATGGGGATTGCCGTTGTATTCGGTGTGCTTTCCGCTACCATTTTCCAGATCTTCATCGTTCCGATGCTCTTCGTCGTCATTGAACACATCCATGGATTCAAGAAATCGAAGAAAGTCGTCACTGAAGACTGATGATCGTAAGTAAAAAAAGAGCCTCGAGCCTTGTGCTCGTGGCTCTTTTCTTCTGGAGGGACTAGTGACTAGTGACTGGTGACTGAAATGTCAGCTCATGGCATCGCTACTATCTATTCTCTGCGGCGCTTTTATATTCTTATGTGCCGCACCTTCCCTTCAGAACCCGGCGAACCTTCTGAACCTGTTGAACCTGCTGAATCCGTTGCACCTTTCGGATATGTTGCGCATTTTCACGAAGCGTTCCCCTTGTGCTATACTAAGAATGAATCAACACGAAAGGCGGTGCTCTCATGCTTTGGGACAGAAAATCGATCCACACCATCCACTGCTTCGGTGACAGCTTGACGGCGGGCTACGGGGCGCTTCCCGGCGAGGGCTGGGTGGAAGTGCTCACAAAGCGGCATCCGAAGGTGGAGTGGTACAACCATGGACAGTGCGGTGCGCTCACCGAGGACATCCTGGATGCACTCGAAGGAGCGGCTGCTCTTGCTGGGACGGGGGAAGGCTTCTTCTTCATGGGCGGAACGAATGACATCCTCTGTGGTTTCCGCCTCGCCGTGGTGGAAGCGCAAGTGAAAGAGCGGTTGGCACGTCTTTCAGAAAAAGTCCCTCTCGCGATCGGCATCCCGCCGCTTGCGACGAAGGAGAGCATATGGACGGGCTGGCAGAGTGAAGCGGTGTTTGAGAGAAATCAGTTGGATCTGGCAGCATATGGGGATTTCTTACGAGAGCTTGCAAAGGAGAGCAACGTGTGCCTGATCGATTTTTCCCATGCGTTTCCTCTGGAGGATGCATGGTACTATGATGGTCTCCATCCGAATGAGAAGGGGTATGAGCGTTTCGCAGATATGGCAGAGGCAGCTTGGAGGATCAAAGAGAGGTAGAAAGGAAAAGACAGGATGAATGATAGAGAAGAACGTACAAGGGAACTTATGAAGCAGCGCGTATTTACGTGGGAAGAAGCGGAAGCGCAGATCGCAGCATGGAAAGCGCGGGGCGAGATCGTCGTATTTACGAATGGATGCTTTGACATGCTCCACCGCGGGCACATCACGTATCTCGCACAGGCGGCCTCTCTCGGGGATCACCTGATCGTGGGGCTGAATTCGGATGCATCGGTGAAGCGGCTCAAGGGAGAGTCGCGCCCAGTGAATGGAGAAAACGACCGTGCGCTCATGCTCTCTGCCCTTCGCAGCGTGGACGGCGTCGTGATCTTTGGGGAGGACACCCCGACCGAGCTCCTGTCTCATCTGAAGCCGGATATCCTTGTCAAAGGCGGGGACTACAAGGTGGAAGAAGTCGCCGGAAGAGAGTACGCCGGGCGCGTGGAGATCCTTTCCTTCGTCGATGGATACTCGACGACGAAATTGATCGAGAAGATCAGGAAGTAAGTAGGGGTGACTGGTGACTGGTGACTAGGGACTAGGGATTAGAAATCAGAAATCAGATGCCAGAAGTCAGATGTCAGAAGTCTAAAGTCTGACGTCTGAAGTCTGACGTCTAACATCTGATATCCAGTCACTAGTCACTAGCCACTAGTCACTTTTTCAAGAGGCATTGATACTATGCAAAACTGGAAACGAATCGTGTATACCATGGCGGCGATACAGATCGGGACAGGGATCTCGATCATTGGCGTCGTTGCCTTCATTCCGCTCTTTCTGACATCTGAGCTGGGCGTCACGGATCCGGGAGAAGCGGCGTTTTGGGCGGGGCTGATTTCGGGTGTGACGCCCTTCTTCGTCGCGATCGCGGCGCCTTTCTGGTCCATGCAGGCCGATCGCAGGGGGCCGCGTTTTGCGCTGTCCATGATCCTCTTCATCTTGGGCGTGGTCATTGCTTTGATGTATTTCACACGATCGCCCGTAGAGCTTCTGATCCTCCGCATGATCCAGGGCATGTCCGGCGGCTTTGTCGCGGTCGGCATGGCTCTCGTCATGAATGTGACGCCAAAGAAGCAGCTGACGTGGGCGATGGGTGTCTTTCAGGCATCCATGGTCATGGGAGTCATGTTCGGTCCTCTCGTAGGCGGCATGATCGCCGATACCCTGGGCTATCGCATGCCCTTTGTCATATTTTGCGTTCTGTCATTTTTCTGCCTCGCTGCGGTGCGTCTGATGGTACCAAAGCAGATCGGACAGGAACAGGCAAGGGCGCGGGAATCTTTCGCGAAGCAGCTTTCCTACTTTATGAAGAATCCCGTCGTCCGGCTGATGGTCATGCTGCAGTTTCTCTGCAATTGCGGTATGACAGGGATCGGTCCGATCCTCCCGCTCTATATCAAGGAAATGATGGGTGGAGATGCCATGGCGGTCGCGACGATCGTCGGGATCATCATCTTCATCGCAGGTGCCACGAGCGTCACCTCTTCTCTGAATGTCTCGCGTCTTGCTAAGCGGATCTCTATGCCGAGGATCCTTATCTTTTCCTCTCTTGTGACAGGCGTGAACTTCATCCTCCAGTACCTGATGCCGGAGGTCTGGACGCTGGGCTTCATGCGCGGGCTCACCGGCTTCTCCCTCGGGATGATCATGCCGCTGGCCAATACCATCCTTGCCTCGGCGGTACCAGCGGAAAAGCGTACGATGGTGATGGGCTTCTCGACCAGTTTCTCTCTTATGGGCAATGTCGCCGGCCCCATGGCGTCGGGCGCCATCGCAAGGCAGTGGGGCTATGGTATGGTCTTCTGGTCGACAGCTTTCTGTTTTTTCCTTGCTGCATGCGTGATCTATAGGGAGAGGAAAATCATATAATGGGTTCAGGGTTCAGGTTGATGGGTTCAAGGTTGTGGTGGCAGCTTCGCTGCAAAAATATATTTGCGGCGGAGCCGCCACCACCATTTCTCATTTCTCGTTCAAGTGAAGCTTTCCAACGGAATCAAAGAGCGACACGTCCGTGGGCTAACCCTGACCCCTGAAATTTGAAAGCAGGGATGAGTGGCTAGGGATTTGGGATTAGGAGTGACTAGTGACTAGGAGACATGAGACTCTCGTATCGTCATTTCGAGCGAAGCGAGAAATCTTTCTTGCAGACCGCTAAACGAAGGATGTGTGAAAGTAGAAATACGCAGCGCCAAGGCGTCGTTTCCGTACCGGTGCTTATGTGATACTGACCGCAATGCAAGGGAAACGCTGATTCAATCGCAGAGTCAGATTTTACAAGAATTTTTATACATAGCTTCGTCATAACCTTCCTTAAATAGCTCGCTATTCTCGTCAGGTTATTCCTTGCTATGCATAAAGATTCAAGAGTAAAATCTGACAACGATTGAATCAGTGTTTCCCTAGAAAGATCCCTCGGCTACGCTCGGGATGACGACAGCGCGAAGCACTATCAAAATTCCGCGGCGCTTCCTTATTTTATGCGCCGCACCACCATTTCGGATTTCTCATTTCTAATTTCTCATTCAAGCGAAGATTTCAAACGGAATCAAAGGGCAGTACGCCCCAGAGGCTAACCTTGAACCCGCCAACCTTTCCCATTTTCCTCTTGCATTTTGCTTTAAATCCTGCTATCATACTAACGTATATGTACAAGCAAAGATGGGAAGAAGCTGGGAAATTTCTCACAGAGAGCCGCCGGGGCTGGAAAGGCGGCAGGAAGGAAACAGCGGGTCACCCCGGAGCTGACAGCGAGATCTGTCCGCGGCGCACGTTACGCGCGAATGAGCGATCAGTTACTGATTATTTAGGTGGTACCGCGGAAGCACTCTTTCGTCCTATGTGGATGAAGGAGATTTTTTTATTGTAGGAGTGAACGATATGGCAGAAGACATGAAAGATCTGGGAAAATACGATCCCAGTCAGATCGAACAGAAATGGTATAACTTCTGGGAAGATCATGGTGTATTCCATGATGAAGCAGATCCTGAAAAAGAACCGTACAGCATCGTGCTGCCGCCGCCAAATGTCACCGGCCAGCTGCACATGGGGCATGCGCTCGACAATACCCTGCAGGATATCCTGATCCGTTACAAGAGAATGCAGGGCTACAATGTCCTGTGGCTGCCGGGCAAAGATCATGCCGGCATCGCAACGCAGGTCAAGGTCGAAAAGCAGATCGCTGAAGAAGGTCTCAATAAATATGACCTCGGCCGTGAAAAATTCCTGGAACGTGTATGGCAGTGGAAGGAAAAATTCGGCAACCGCATCGGCCTGCAGATCCGCCGCCTCGGCTCTTCCTGCGACTGGTCCCGTGAACGCTTCACCATGGATGATATCTGTGCGCGTGCCGTTCGTGAGGTTTTCGTTTCCCTCTATGAAAAAGGCCTGATCTATCAGGGCTTCCGCATCACGAACTGGTGCCCGCGCTGCCAGACAGCACTCTCCGACATCGAAGTCGAACATGAAGATGAAGTCGGACATCTCTGGTACTTCAATTACCCGATCGCTGGCGAAGAGGGAAAATACATCCAGATCGCGACCACCCGTCCGGAAACCATCCCGGGCGATACCGCTGTCGCTGTGAATCCGGAAGATGAACGCTACAAGGATCTCGTCGGCAAGAAGGTCGCACTTCCCGGCACCGGCCGTGAGATCCCGATCATCGCCGATGAATACGTTGACATGGCTTATGGTACCGGCTGCGTAAAGATCACACCGGCGCATGACCCGAATGACTTTGAGGTCGGCCAGAGACATCAGCTCGAGACCATCGTCATCATGAACAAAGATGGCACGATGAATGAAAAGGCAGGCAAGTATGTCGGCATGGATCGCTACGAAGCGAGAAAAGCCATCATTGCTGATCTCAAGGAAGCCGGTCTTCTCGCCAAGATCGAAGAAACAAAGCATGCGGTCGGTCACTGCTCCCGTTGCAAGACCGTCGTCGAACCGATGACCACCAAGCAGTGGTTCGTCAAGATGAAACCGCTTGCCGGTCCTGCTATGGAAGCTGTCACCTCCGGTAAGACCAAGTTCGTCCCGGAACGTTTCTCGAAAACATATATCCAGTGGCTGTCGAACATCCATGACTGGTGCATTTCCCGCCAGCTTTGGTGGGGGCATCGTATCCCGGTCTGGTACTGCGATGACTGCGGCGCTGTTTCTGCGTCCCGCACCGACCTCACAGAATGCCCGAAGTGCCATAGCCACCATATCCATCAGGATCCGGACGTCCTTGATACCTGGTTCTCCTCCGCGCTTTGGCCATTCTCCACGATGGGCTGGCCGGATCAGACACCGACGCTGAAGCAGTGGTATCCGACCTCCACCATGGTCACCGGCTACGACATCATCTTCTTCTGGGTAGCCCGCATGATGTTCATGTCTATGGAATTCATGAAGGAGATCCCATTCAAATACGTCTTCATCCACGGCCTTGTCCGCGACTCTCAGGGCCGCAAGATGTCCAAATCCCTCGGCAACGGTATCGATCCGCTGGAAGTCATCGAAAAGTATGGCGCAGATGCGCTCCGCTTCACCCTGGTGACCGGCAACACCCCGGGCAATGATATGCGTTTCTACTATGAACGTGTCGAAGGAAATAGAAACTTCGCCAACAAGCTCTGGAATGCGACCAAGTTCACCCTGATGAACCTGGATGACTATGACAAGGATTTCGTCCCGACCAAGGAACAGCTGACGCTGGCAGACAAGTGGATCCTCGACCGTCTCGCCTACACCGAAGACTATGTAGGCACGAACCTTGACAAGTATGAACTCGGTGAAGCGGCAGACAGCATCTACAACTTCGCATGGAACTATTTCTGTGACTGGTACATCGAAACGGCGAAGGGCCGTCTCTATGGCCAGCACAATACGGATAGAAAAGTCACCCAGTATGTCCTCGTGTACACCCTGACCCGCATGCTGGCGCTGCTCCATCCGTTCATGCCATTCATCACGGAACATCTCTGGCAGCATCTGCCGCATGAAGGCGAAACGCTGGCAAGAGCTCCGTGGCCGAAGGTGGACGAGGCACTCCGTTTCCCGACCGAAGCAGAACAGTTCGACCGCATCATGGACTGCATCAAGGCGGTCCGTAACATGCGCGCCGAAGCGGGTGTCACCCCGAATAAAGCCTGCCATATCCAGATCGCTGTCCTTCGTGATGACCTCAAAGCCTGCCTTGAAAACAATAAGGAATACTTCGAAAAACTCGGCCATGTCGAAGGCATGGAGCTCCTCGCAGCAGATGCGGCAAAGCCGGAAAATGCAAATGCGGCTGTCGTCACAGGTCTTGAAGTCTACCTCGAGCTCAAAGGCCTCATCGACACGGCGAAGGAAAAGGAAAAGATCCAGAAGGCGAAAGATGCTCTGGCCAAAGATATCGCCCGCACGTCCGGCAAACTTTCCAATCAGGGCTTCCTCGCCAAGGCACCGGAAGCTGTCGTAGCGAAGGAAAAGGAAAAGCTGGCGACCTTTGAAGAAAAGATGAAGTCTTTGGACGAACGTCTGCAGTTCCTGGAAAAGCTTGGCTAAAAGAACGTTGCCTGCTGCTCGTAGCGAGCAGCTAACTATAGTAAGGAGAAATCATGAATTACGAAGAATCTATCGCCTATCTGGAAGCGGCGGCATCCTTCGGGATCAAGCCGGGCCTCGAACGCATCGAAGCCATCCTTGAACGTCTGGATCATCCGGAAAAGGCTTACAAAGTCATCCATGTTACCGGTACGAACGGCAAGGGCAGCGTGGTGGCTATGATCACCAGTGTGCTGGAAAATGCGACACTCAAAGTCGGTCGCTACATTTCCCCGCATCTCATCGATTACACCGAGCGCATCCACATCGCAGGCCATGATATTCCGAAGGAAGACTTCGCGAAGGCTGCGACCGTCGTCCGCGAAGCCGCAGAAAAAGCCATCGCTGACGGCGTCGAAGCTCCGACTGAATTTGAACTCCTGACGGCTATGGCGTTCTGGTATTTCAAAGAACAGAAGGTCGACTACGCTGTCATGGAGGTCGGTATGGGCGGCCTCTACGACTCTACAAATGTCATTATACCGGTCGTTTCCGTCATCACGAATGTAGCGATGGACCACGAGAAATACCTTGGCAAGAATCTGGAGGAGATCGCACATCAGAAGGCCGGTATCATCAAAGAGGGCATCCCTGTCGTCACCGCAGCCCAGCATGTACCGCTGAAGCAGCTGAAAAAAGAAGCGCATGATAAGAAAGCGCGCCTTTATTTCTATGGAAGAGACTTTGAGATCGATACCCGCAGTAAGTACGGTCATGGACAGGTCGTCGTCGTCAAGCGCAAGGACATGCCCAAGGAACTCGAAAACTGTCTCCTCTTCGTGCCCTTCGTCGGCGCGCATCAGGCAGTCAATGCGGCTGTCGCGACCATGGCGCTCACGCTCATCATGAAGCAGGATGAGAGAGTCAATGAGAATGACCTGCGTGAAGGTCTTGCACGTGCCCAGTGGAAGGGCCGCTTTGAGATCCATGATCTGGGCGGTATCCCGTTCGTCATGGATGGCGCACACAATCCGGCGGGCGCTGAAGCACTGAAGGAAGCGATCGAAGAACAGTACCCGGACAAGCGCCGCGTCCTCGTCTTCACTTCTCTTCAGGACAAGGATACGGAGACCGTCATCCAGCTCCTCATCCGCAAGGGTGACCGTGTATTCCTGACGGAAGCACCGACACCGCGCACCAGAAAGCCGGAAGAGATCGCTGCCATGATCGATGAGCAGAAGATCGCAGCCGTGCATACGGCAGAGCCGTCTGTCACGAAAGCACTGGATGCGGCACAGAAAGAAGCCAAAGATGGCGATGTCGTCATCATCTGCGGCTCCCTCTACATCCTTGGCGAAGCCATGGAGTGGATGGCAAAGAAGATCGGAAATTGAACATAGTAAGGAAAAACGGTTACATCGCCAGCGGGCGGTGTAACCGTTTTTTGCCTTGGGGTTCAAGGTTCAGGGTTAAACGGGTTCAACGGGATGCGGCGGCGAAGCCGCTGCATCCATTTCTCATTTTTAATTGCTCATTTAAGCAAAAATGGCAAACGGAATCAAGGGGCAGCACGCTCAAGGGCTAACTCTGAACCTTGAACCTTGAAGTTTGAAAGCAGAAAATAACCATCTTCCCTTTATAGGAATCCTCATAGGTTAAACAGGTTCTGAAGGTTCAAAAAGATTCACAGGTTTTTCATCTTTTGTAAATACCATATATTATAAAACTCTGCGGCGCTTAGATCCTTCGACTCAGTTCTCATGTTTCAGATAAGCCATTTCCAAACATACGACGTTTTTCTCCGCTCAGGATGACGAAATGTGCCGCACCACCCCCGCTCTACCCACTGACCCCATAGAACCCGATCCCCCTCATTCATCCCCAATCAAGGGACAGCACGCCCCCGGGGCTAACCTTAAACAATCATCTCTAAAATAGATAAATTTATCTAAAATGGTTATACATATATCCGCTCATATGTTATAATGGGAACACGAAATAGAAGACTATTTCTACTTGTGGCATGGCTGCGATTTCCTATAGGAGGACCTCAATATGATTACCGAACGTGAAATATTCCTGACCGATCCTGAAGAAAAAGCAAAAGTTGTCGAATTCCTGAAAGGCTTTGATCTGACTTTTACGGGGATCATTGACTATACCATGGGACTTTTTGATGATGGCAAGCTCATCGGCACTGGTTCGCTCGGCGGGCGCGTCATGCGAGATATTGCGATCAGCAGCGATTATCAGCGAAAAGGTCTGACTCACCGCATCATCAGGAACCTGCAGGGGGAATCCAACCGCCGCGGGATCAATGGAAATCAGATCTTCACAAAGCCGAAGAATGTACCGGTCTTTGAACACATGGGCTTCAAATGCGTGGCTGTCGCTGAGCCGTATGCAGCGCTTTTAGAGTCAGGTACAGATACACTCGAGGACTATCTCGCGCGCGTGCGTACCTTTCTGGGCAGCGGGGAAGGGAAGAACCGCGGTGCGATCGTCATGAACTGCAATCCTTTCACCTTGGGACACAGAAGCCTTGTCGAGTACGCGCATAACAACTGTGATGAAGTCATCATCTTTGCCGTGCAGGAAGATAGGAGCGTCTTCCCCTTCTCGAACCGATTCACTCTCATCAAGCAGGGCGTGAAGGATATGAAGGGGGTCGAAGTCATTTCCGGCGGGGATTTCATCATTTCCAATGCGACCTTCCCGACCTACTTCATCAAAGGCACGGATGAGCTCGCTGCGCAGACGAAACTGGATGCGACCATCTTTGCTACCCGCATCGCACCTGCGCTCAATATCACCGTCCGCTTCGTGGGCGAAGAACCGACCGACAAGACCACGCTGGCCTACAATCAGGCAATGCGTGAGGTCTTCGCTGAAAACGGGATCGAGCTCAAGGTCATTCCCCGAGAGCAGAAGGGCGATCAGATCGTTTCTGCCTCTTCGGTGCGCCGCGCTCTCGCGGCAGATGACTGGGAGACCGTCTACCGCATGGTACCGAAGACCACGCTGACGTACCTTCGGAGCGAGGATGGGCAGACAGTGATCCGGAATATCAAGATGCAGGAAGCATTCAAACAGATGGAAGGAAATACGAAATAATGAGAAAAGGCGAAGCTATCATGGGATGGCTTAGCCTTTTCTTATTCCTGGTGACTAGTGACTGGTGACTAGTGACTAGTGACTGGTGACTAGGGATTAGGAGCAAGCGGTGACTGAAATAGCGCAGTTGGCACGCTGACCGTTCTGCAAGGAAGATCTCTCGCCAACGCTTCCGATGACGACGGCGCGAAGCGCTATCAAAATTCCGCGGCGCTTCCATATTTTTATGCGCCGCACCATCACTCCTCACTCCTAACTAGAGCAAGCGAGAGGCTTTCAAACGTAATCAAGGGACGACCCGCCCCAAGGGCTAACCCTGAACCCTGAACCTGTTTCTAATGTCAATCCTGCTTTATAAAATAGTTGACCAATGGTTTACAACTGATTATAATAAGGAAAAATAGTAAACCAAACATTTCCTGTATAGGGGGCATTTCTATGCGAAACGAAATTCTGGATTATTTCCGCAAAGCCAATGGTCAGTTTATCTCCGGCGAGCAGATCTCCCGAGATTTGCATGTGTCGCGGACGGCCATCTGGAAGCACATCAATATTTTAAAAGAACGCGGTTATATTTTCGAGTCCAGCACGCGCAAGGGCTATCGACTGATCTATGCGCCAAATCTTTTGACACCGCTGGAAATCGACAGCGCGCTGCACACGGAGACCTTTGGCCGTCACGTGGTCTATCTCTCCAGCACCACATCGACGAATGAAGAAGCGAAGAAGATCGCGCGCGAGGGCGCAGAAGAGGGGACCATCGTCGTAGCGGAGGAACAGACAGGCGGTCGCGGACGTCTCACGCGATCCTTCTACTGCCCCTTTGCGAAAGGGATCTGGTTTACGCTGATTCTCCGTCCGAAATTCTTCCCGCTGGAAGCGTCCAAATGTACGCTGATGGCAGCCGTGGGTGTCTGCCGTGGGATCCGCCGTCTGGGGCTTCAGGACGCGGGCATCAAGTGGCCGAATGATATTCTTTATCACGGCAAGAAGCTGGTCGGCATCCTGACGGAAATGTCTGCTTCCATGGAAAAGATCGACTACATCATCATCGGTGCCGGTATCAATACAGGGATGAAGAAAAGCGAATTCCCGGAGCTCTTCCGTGAAAGTGCCACCTCTTTCCTGGCAGAGGGGATCGATGTTTCCCGTAAGGATCTCCTTGCTGCCATTCTGGCGGAGCTGGAGAAGGAGTACGAGATCGCACAGACACAGGGCTTTGACAAGGTGCTTGAGGACTGGAAAGCGCTCTCCATCACCTTAGGTCAGGATGTCCGCGTCATCATGGGAGAGGAAAACTATACCGGCAAGGCGGTTGACATCGATAAGGATGGCTGTCTCCTCGTCGATACCGGTGAAAAGGTCGAGCGCGTCATCGCAGGTGATGTCTCCATCCGCCCGATCGATGCGCCGCTCCCAAAACGATAAACGATAAGTGCGGTTGGCAGGTAAGTGGTGAAAAAAACGGGTTCTGAAGGGTCAATGGGTTCAACGAGGGGCGGCGCAAAATAATATGGGAGCGCCGCGAGTTCAGAAATAGTGGCATTCTCGTATCGTTCCTTTTTCTATTTGCGGCTGAGCCGCCACCACAAGTTTGAAAGCAGGGATGAGTGGCTGGGGAGCGGGAGTGGCTAGGGATTAGGAGTGACTGGTAACTAGTGACTGGGGTTCTCTGGCATCGTCATCCCGAGCGTAGCCGAGGGATCTATACTGCACTGCAGAAAATCAGCGTGTATGTGCTGAGGAAAAACGGTGTCTTGGTGCTGTCTCACATCAGGCAATGAGCTTACTGCAATAGAGATTTCTCGGCTACGCTCGAAATGACGACGGCGCGAAGCGCTATCAAAATTCTGCGGCGCTTCTGGTTTTTATGCGCCGCACCACCCCCGCCCTACCTATAGAACCCGCTGAACCCTGAACCCTTATTCCTCATTCACGAAAGAAGGTCTTTCCTTTGGAAAAAGGACATATGCATGATATGATCAGTGCCGCTTTATTTGCGGGCATTATGGCGATCCTGTCACAGTTTACATTTCCCATCGGTGCTGTGCCGATCACGCTGCAGAGCTTCGTCTGTGCGCTGGCCGGCGGTGTGCTGGGACGGAAGTGGGGCGCGATCTCCATCGGACTATGGCTTCTCCTTGGGATGCTTGGCATCCCGATCCTTACCATGGGGAAGGCTGGCATCGGCATCTTCCTTTCTCCGGTCGGCGGCTACTATCTGGGTTTTGTTGTCATGGCCTGGCTCTCGGGCTTCCGCCTGGCACAGAAGGGGAACTTCGTGCGCCAGATCGCCTGTGCACTGGCCGGTCTTGTCTGCTGTTATGCTTTGGGGACGGTATGGTTCATGGGTTATTTCCAGTACGGCCTTGACAAAGACATGCCGCTGTGGACGGCGCTCACCATGACGGTCTTCCCCTTCATCGCATTTGATCTCATCAAAGTCATTCTGGGTGTCCTTGCCGGTACCCGCATCCGTCAGGCGCTGCATCAGGCAGGATTCTATCCGTCCTTGGAGCATTGAGCGTGTAGAGACGTATTGATCTCACCTGAGAAGCAGTGTCTCCTTAAAAACGTTTCATCTCATTTTGAGGTGAGACGTTTTATTTTGGACTTGGTATCGAACCTTCTTGCTGCCAGCCAAGCATCCCTTCGTATCTTTCATCCCACCTTTTTTATTCATAACTCTTTCTGCATGGGATTTTTCATTCATATCAGAATAATCATTTTTCCCTTGACAGAATGGAAACTTTGTTGCATTATACACATGGTAACAAGGGGGAAGATTTCAGAAGGACAAGAATACCCCTTGAAATTATTGGCTATGCGCCATTCACTTGGAGGAGATGCACATGCTTCTTGCTTTTGATGTAGGAAATACGAATATCGTCTGTGGTGTATATAAGGATAGAAAATTGATCCGTCACTGGAGGGTAGCGACTGATACCCTGCAGACCGCGGATGGATACGCTGCACTGCTGGGCAATCTTTTCCAACTGACTGGTCTCAGCTTCAAAGAGGTAGAAGATATCATCATTTCTACTGTCGTCCCCCCGATCATTCCTATTCTGGAAACGATGTCTCAGCGCTACTTCCATACTAAGCCGATCCTTGTGGGGCCTGGCATCAAGACAGGGCTGAATATCCTCTATGATAACCCGAAAGAGCTTGGGGCTGACCGTATCGTGAATGCCGTAGCTGCTGTGGATGAGTACAAATGCCCTCTGATCATCATCGACATGGGTACTGCGACCACGTTCTGCGTCTTAGACACCAAGGGCAACTATCTGGGTGGTGCTGTCGCACCGGGCATCGGGATCTCCATGGAAGCCCTCTTCCAGAGAGCCTCGAAGCTTCCGCGCATCGAGCTGGTCAAGACGCCGAGCATCATTTGCCGCAATACCGTTTCCGCGATGCAGGCAGGAATCTATTACGGTTTCGTCGGACAGATCGATGAGATCGTGAACCGCATCAAAGAGGAACTGAATGAGAAAAATGTCAAGGTCATTGCGACCGGCGGTCTTGCCACTCTCATCGCGAAGTCTTCGAAGACCATCGACATCGTGGATCCGATGCTGACACTGAAGGGGCTTCTTGTCCTGTATGAAAAAAATAAAGCGGATAAGAAGAGAGAAGCGTAAGAGGATGCCGGATTTACAGGTTCTGCGCCGCTCCCTGTAGAATCCTTTCGTCATGAATCCATGAGGCCTCCGAGTGAATACGGATCCAATCATTATGATGGGATCCGTATTCACCCGGAGGCAGATATTTCTGCATTTTTTCTTTTTTCCCTCTTGCAATTTTTACCCGTGTCGTGTATAATTATTTGCACATGGCCGGTTAGTCAAACGGTTAAGACGCTGCGTTCTCAGCGCAGAGAGTATGGGTTCGAATCCCATACCGGTCACCAAAGTGAAAGCGCCTCGATTCGAAAGGATCGAGGCGCTTTTTGTATGACAGGGGGCTAAAGAGACACCAAGGTACATGGGGCGATGCCCATGAGGGGGTCTCAGCCCCCTTCAAGGAAACACATACTGCACAAGTCCCATGTAAAGGATCGTGCCGGCGGCCATGGAGAGCATCATCTGCCGTTTCCAGAGGTGGAGCAGCGTGGTCACAAGGAGGGCGATGGCTTCCGGGATACCGTGATTTCCTGACAGCAAAGAAACATCCTTCAGACAGTACACGACGAGGAGTGCGAAGACCGCAGACGGCAGCGCTTTCCCCAGATAACGGATGTAGGAGGGAAGAGAGGCCCCGGGCTTAAAAAGGAGAAAAGGAAGGGAGCGAGAAAGCATGGAGGCGAGAGAGCAGAGTGCGATGATGACGCACTGCTGCCAGAAGGGAAGCGGGCTCATCAGAAGCCTCCTTTCTTTTCCAATGGCTTACGATACAGTGTCATGATGAGGAGCATGAGGCCCATGGCGGGCAAGATGAAATTCTCTTTTCCGAAAAGAAGAAGGCTGCCGATGGAGGAAGAGAGTCCGATGAGAGCCGTGTAGTGCTTCTTCTCTTTCATCCACTGCTCAAGGAAGATGACGAGGAACATGGTCGTCATGACGAAAGAAAGACCTTTCGTATCAAAGGAAATAAGGCCGCCTAAGAGACCGCCGATCGCTGCACCCGAGCACCAGTACAGGAAATTTAAGAGAGAGACCCAGAAGTAGAACCAGCCTTTGTCGATCGAGTAGGGGATGGTGGCAGAGTAGTTCAGCACGAATGTCTCATCACACAACATATAAATAAGGAAGGGTTTCTTCCAGCCGGTGCCGGCGTATTTCTCCAGCATCGGGATCCCGTAGAAGAGGTGACGTGCCTGTACGGTGAAGGCGATGACGAATGTCTCGAGCGGGGCAAAGGAAGAAAGCAGCATGGAGATCGTGACGAATTCCAAAGAGCCGCCGAAAATGATCGCGGCCATTGCCATGGGATAGACCCAGGAGAAGCCGAGTGTATTCATATAGAAACCGTAAGCAAAGGCGATAAACCAGAATCCCGCGAAAATGGGGAGTGTCAGTGGAAAGGCCTCTGCCAAAGCCGCCATGGCGGCGCCATTTTTCCTCATCATAAGAGTCCTCCTAAAAACTGTTACGATGGATGAGAGTTGAATATCATCATAGACTATTTGGGGGAGAATGACAAGGGAAAAGGGGTCAGGGGTAGCCAGTGGGGCGGGGCGGCCCTTGATTACGTATGAAAGCGCTGCTTCGAGTGAGGAATGAGGAATGAAGGTGGCGGTTTCGCTGCGATCGAGGGCTCAGGTCGCAGCTGTTCTGGCATTCGTTATCTCAAGTGCGACGTTTCTCGCCGCTCAGGATGACGAAATGGGGCGATGCCCGAAGGTTGTATTCAAGTCACCAGTCACCGGTCGCTCGGCGCTCCTAGTCCCCAATCCCTAATCCCTAGGATCCTAAAATTGTGGTACAATGAAAAAAAGACTTACCAGCGATCAAGAATAAAGGAGAATACTTATGGAACCCAGCGTTGTCACGAAGGTCGTCACAGACGAGCTCAGCATCACCACCCGCTTCATCAATGGACTGAAGGAACTCGCCATGACGCGCGGGATCGATTTCCTTGAAGCACTCATCATTTTCATCATCGGCTACATCATCTGCCGCTACATCCGCCGCGCGGTCGCGCATATTCTGGAGAAGAGCGAAGTGGATCCGTCAGCAAAGACCTTTATTGAAGAGATCATTTTCTTCCTCTGTCTGGCCATTGTCGTGCTGGTCGCTCTGGGGACGGCAGGCGTCGGTACAGGGACTCTTGCGGCTGCTTTCGGCGGCATGGGTCTGGCGATCGGTCTTGGGCTCAAGGATAATATCGGCAATGTAGCCTCCGGCATTTTCATTCTCATCTTTCGCCCCTTCCGTGTGGGTGACTACATCCAGGTCGCCTCGAATCAGGGGACAGTGACGGAGATCAGCATCATGTACACCATGCTTTCGACGTTGGGAAATCAGCGCATCGTCATCCCGAATTCCTCTCTGACGAGCAGCGTCATCAAGAATTTTTCTGCCTATGATACCAGAAATCTGGAGATGACCTTCGATGTCGGCTATGACACGGATCTGAAATCCTGTGTGGAGCTCCTCAAAAAGATATTCACAGAGGATGCGTATGTGGTCGACAAGGAAAAGCTCACCATCTATGTGAGCGGCATGGCTGATTCCTCCATCCGCATCTATGTCCGCGCTGCCGTAGAACGTGCGAAATACTTCGATGCGCAGAATGACCTTTACATCCGCGTGAAAGAGGCCTTCGATGCAGCGGGGATCGATATCCCCTTCCCACAGCTTGTCGTGCATCAGGCGGATTAGGAGTGACTAGTGACTAGTGACTAGTGTCTAGTGTTTAGGGATTAGGGATTAGGGATTAGGAGTGACCAGTGACTAGTGACTTACATGCCATCTTCGGGCATCGCCCTATTTATACTCCGCGGCGCTTCTGATTTTTATGCGCCGCACCACCATTCCTAATTTCTCATTCCTAATTCCTCATTCAAGCAGAGCTTTCAAACAGAATCAAAGGGCGAGCTGCCCCGTGGTCTAACCTTGAACCTTTCCTTCATTTGCCAAATCTTCTTGTTTACGCTATAATCTATATAACGATAAATTTCGATATAGAGAAAGAGGAGGATACCTATGATAGATGTGATCATTATCGGAGCAGGCCCGGCGGGCCTGAATGCAGCGCTCTATGCTGCGCGCAAGGAGCTTTCTGTACAGGTCGTATCGACGGACATCGGTGGGCAGATGCTTCTCACGGGAGAAATCGAGAACTATCTGGGGCTGCCGCATATTTCTGGCTTTGAGCTGGCAGACAAGATGGAAGCCCATGCGAAAGAGTATCCGGTAGACTTTGTCTTTGCCGGCGTTCTTTCCACAGAAAAGGACAGCGAGGGACATTTTCTGGTGCATCTTGATGATGGCAAGGTACTTGCGGGAAGAACCCTGATCGTGACGGCAGGAAAACGTAGCCGTACACTCGATATTACTGGCGAAATGGAATATACCGGCCGTGGCGTCAGCTACTGCGCGACCTGCGACGGTCCTTTCTATCGGAAGAAAGACACGGCAGTCGTCGGCGGGGGAGACAGTGCGGTGCAGGCTGCGATCGAGCTGTCACGTCTGGCGAACAAGGTCTACCTCGTGGTCCGAAGCCGCATCCGTGCTTCGGAGATCATTGCACGTCGCCTTGAGGGGCTTTCCAATGTAGAGATCCTTCTGGGGTATACACCGGAAGAAGTGAAAGGCGAGAAGAAAGTCACGGGGCTGGTCGTGAAGGATCGCGCTGACGGTGTGACAAGAGAGCTCTCGGTGCAGGGGGTCTTCGTTGAGGCGGGCGGCTTGCCGAATAATCAGTGCGTTCCTGCGGATGTCAGAAAAAATGCTGCTGGTGAAATCGTGACAGACAAGGGTGGATGTACGAATGTAGCAGGCCTCTTTGCAGCGGGGGACGTGACAGACTCTCCCTACAAACAGGTCATCATTGCTGCAGGGGAAGGCGCGGCGGCGGCACTCTCGGCGCATGAGTATTTGTTGAGGCAATAGGTTTCGTACCATGCTTCTGCAGGATGATAACACCTTGAATCGGATTCTGGCGACTAGTCACCAGTCACTAGTCACTAGTCACCAGTTACTCTTGTCCCATTCCCGGTCAATAATGAAAGAAAGTGAACAGATGCGAGTTACGAAAAAGATCAAAGAAGAGCAGCTGAAGCGTCTCTCTGAGGTATACCATGACGATGGTACGATGCTTCATTTTACCAGCCCTTTTACGTTGCTGGTGGCGGTGATCCTGTCAGCGCAGTGTACGGATAAGCGGGTGAATGTCATCACCAGCCGCATTTTCCCGCGGCTTGCAAGTCCCGAGAAGATGGGAGCGCTCCGTCAGGAGGAGCTGGAAAATGAGATCCGGGACTGCGGTCTCTATAAGGCGAAGGCGAAGAATCTGCTCGGCATGTGTCACATGCTGATCGAAAACTACGGCGGCGAAGTGCCGGAGGATTTCGATGAGCTGGTGAAGCTGCCCGGCGTCGGACGAAAGACGGCGAATGTCGTCCGCTCCGTTGCGTGGGGATATCCTGCCATTGCGGTCGATACGCATGTCTTTCGCGTGGCGAACCGGCTGAAGCTAGCTGTAGGTACGACACCCATAGAGGTGGAGAAGGGGCTCATGAAGGCCATTCCGAAGAAGGACTGGTCCGCTGCACACCACTGGCTCATCTGGCATGGTCGCCGCGTGTGTACGGCGAGGAAGCCTGCCTGCGAGACTTGCTTCCTGCAGGATATCTGTCCCTCGTGCACGGTGGGGAAGAAATAGAGAAGGGCGAAATGATCTTCGGGTCATTTCGCTTTTTTATGAATGGGGCTCAGCATGGGGAGAGGATCGATGGGAAGTCCTATCCCCTTTTAGGTGAAACCTCGCACTGATTCGCCCTTTTTAGGTGACGGGCTCTATGTCTCATTCCTGATTTGAGCAGCGCTTTCATTCGGGATCCGTGGGGAAAGGCACAAGAGATGCGCGGGGCCCGTTCTCCCCTTTCCCTGCCAGCGCAAATATTGTATAATTTCATAGATACATTCTAGGGAAACACTGATTAAATCGTTGTCCGACTTGGCTCTTGTATTTTCAGGCAAGGCGAGGAATAATCCGACGCGAATAGCGAGCTATTTAAGGAGGGTTATGACGAAGCATTGCATGAAAATACATGCCAAATCGGACTCTGCGATTTAATCAGCGTTTCCCTAGGCATTAACCAAAGAGGAGACGTCATGAAGAGACTGTTTTTAGCGATTACCAAAGGCGAAGAGATCCGTTTTCTGGGACATCTGGACTACCTGCGTACCATGGAGCGTGTGGTGGTTCGTTCAGGGATTCCGATCGCCTTCTCGGAAGGATTCAATCCGCATATGAAGATTTCTCTGGACTCGGCGCTGGCCGTGGGGGTTACGGCGGATCCGCTCTATATGGAAATCAAGCTCGAAAAGGATATGCCCATCGAAGAAGTGAAGGAGCGTATGCAGCGCGAGATGCCCAAGGGCATGACCATTTACCACATCGAAGAAGCGGCGCAGGAATGGCCGAAATTTGTGGCTTTTTTCAATGAAGATGCTTATGAAATGGAAGGTCCTGTGACGGAGGGCGCTGATGCTGAAGCGGCCCAAGAGGCGATCGCCCGTTTCAATGCACTTCCATCCTTCATCTACCAGCGTGTCACGCCGAAAAAAGTCCGTGAGATGGATGTCAAGCCGATGATCATGGAGCCGATGAAGGTCCGTATCGAGGGGGAAAGAGCCTATCTCACCTTCTCTCTCATCCGCAGCAATACAGGTACGGTACAGCCTAAGGATGTATGGAAGATGCTTGCCGAGTCCTTCGGCCTTCCATGGACGCCGGACGCCTTCATCTGCTCGCGTACCGGGACGTATCGGAAGGAAGCGGGGGAGAGAAAGACGCCCTTTGATCCCGGGGTCTTTGATGCGTGGGTCAAAAAGAAATGAAACAGATACTGCTCCATGTGACAGAAGAGGAAAAGGTACTTGCCGTCTTGGATGAGGGCGTGCTTTCGGATATTTCCATCGAAAAAGCAGAGGAAACGGATCTGGTCGGGCGCGTGTACAAGGGCGTCATCCGGAATGTCGTGCCTTCGATCAATGGGATGTTCATCGATATCGGTATCGGTAAGAATGGATTTCTCCGCACGAAAGATATCCTGTCCAAAGAGCCGCATACCGAGGGAGCCGCTGTCCTTGTGCAGGTGGAGAAGGACAGCACCGAGACGAAAGGCCCGCTCCTGACGGAGAAGATTTCCTTCGCGGGGAAATATGCGGTGGCTCTCCTCGCAACGGACTATATCGGGATTTCCAAGAAGATCCGAAGCGAAGAGAAGCGTGCATCGCTTCGGGCTATGGCGCGCTCGATCTGTCCTTCCGGTATGGGAGCCATCGTGCGCACGGCAGCAGAAAAGGCAGAGACGGAAGAGCTTCGGCGCGATCTCACTGCGGTTTCCGCCGTCGGAGAGATTGTCAGCCGCCGTTTCAAGGTGGAGAAGGCGCCCAAGCTCCTGTATCGTGACGGCGACCTCGCGGTGAAAAGTCTGCGTGACTACATGACGCCGGATGTCGAAAGCCTCATCACCGATGACCGGGCGACCTTGCAGCGCCTGAAGCAGCTGGCGGAAGGAGAGGGATTTCCGGTAGAAAAGATCCGCTGCTATGAAGGAAAGGAGCCGCTCTTCCATGCTTATCATGTCGATGAGCAGATGAAAGCACTCTTCGACCGCGAAGTACCGCTCCCCTCCGGCGGCTCGCTCGTCATCGACTATACGGAGGCACTGACTGCGATCGATGTGAATTCCGGCTCCTTCCGGGGAAATATGCCTCACGGGGAGCTGGCCTTTCTTCTGAATCAGTCCGCCGTGAAAGAGATCGCCCGCCAGATCCGCCTGCGCGGGATCGGCGGCATCATTCTCATTGATTTCATCGATATGGAAAAGAAATCGCAGGAAGCCCGTCTGGTCGAGCTTTTGAAAGAAGAAGTGCGGAAAGACCGTGTGAAGACCGTCGTCTGCGGCATGACCTCGCTGGGTCTTGTCGAGATGACGAGAAAACGTACTGTACATCGTCTTTGGCAGAATTACTATGAGACATGCCCTCTTTGTCACGGACAGGGCCGTATCCTTTCGGCAGAATCAGTGGCTCAGCAGATCATAGAGGACCTGGAGCGGCAGAAAAGCCGTGCGCCTTTCCGAAGCGGTATCCTCATCCGCTGTGAAAAAGAAGTGGCGCATCGCCTCCATGCACCGGATATGCAGGCGCGCCTTGAGTCCCTCGTTCATCATGATGTCATCATCGAAGACAATGGAAGCATGATGAGAGAAGGATACAGCATACTGGGAGCTGGAGACTAGGGGCTGGTGGTTTGTGGATGGGATCAGCGTTTCTAGGGGATCGGCCATCCTATAAAAGAAAGGAAGAATCGGTATGATCGAAGACATTCACTCCGCCGCAGACATGGACCGTCTCGTCGCAGAGGGGGAAGGCTATGTGCTCCTGTGGCTTTGGGCGGCCTGGTGCCGCCCTTGCCAGGTCATGGCACCTGCTGTGCAGGCACTGGAAGAGCGTTTCGCGGGAAAAATACGGGTGGTGCGCATGGAAGTCGATGAGCAGGAGGAGCTTGCGGAAGGCTTCGGTCTCGTCGGCGTGCCGACCTTTATCCTGTATAAGGACGGCGAAGAAAAAGGCCGCATCATCGGTTATCGCATGAAAGCGAAATTCTTCGAAGAAATCGAAGGCTTGATGAAGTAGGCTTTGGGTGACTGGTGACTGGTGACTGGTGACTGGTGACTGAAATGCCACTTTCGGTTATTGCCCGCGCTTATTCACCCGATACGCTTGAAATTTTCAAGCGTATTTTTTTATTTGCTTTTTTCTATGCAAACCTTGTCACTTCATGCTATAATGACATCATAAAATGATACGTGCAAAGAGACCTGTCTTTGCATGAGTGAATTTCTCGACAAGTGAAAGCTTAGCGAGCTGAAACGCCAGTATCTTTTGCGGCGGATGATTCATTCATGCGGAGGCAGGTTTTTTGATGGTATCGATCAAAAACTGTTTTTGCTGAGGAGGAATCATCATGGCAAACGAAGTGACTATGGAATTTGTACAGGGTATGCCGAAGGCAGAGCTGCACCTGCACATTGAAGGAAGTCTGGAACCGGAGCTGAAGCTCGCACTTGCCCAGAAGAACCATGTGGATATCGGACAGTCCACCATTGAAGAAGTCAGAAAATCTTATCAGTATGACGATCTGGCTTCCTTCCTCGCTGTGTACTATCCGGCGATGAATGTGCTTCAGACGGAAGATGATTTCTACGATCTGGCGATGGCGTACCTGAAGCGTGCCAAGGAAAACAATGTCCGTCATGTAGAAATTTTCTTCGACCCGCAGGCACACACCAGCCGCGGCATCGCATTTGAAACTTTCATCAAAGGTCTCTACCGTGCGACGGTCGATGCGCGTGCGATGAACATTGATGCCCGTCTCATCATGTGTTTCCTGCGCGACCTCTCCAGAGAGTCTGCCAGAAAGACGCTCGAAGAAGCTCTGCCGTACAAGGATATGTTCATCGGTGTCGGCCTCGACTCGGATGAACACAACAATCCTCCGATGAAATTCTTCCCTGTCTTCGTTGAAGCGGAAAAGGCCGGACTGCGTCTCACAGCCCATGCGGATATCGACCAGAAGGACTCCATCGAGCATATCCGTGACCTTTTGGAAGTCATCGGCGTGGAACGTATCGATCACGGCACGAACATTGTCGAAGATCCGGATCTCGTCGACTATGCCGTGAAGCATCAGATCGGCTTCACCTCCTGCCCGCTGTCGAATTCCTTCGTTCGTCCGGAAATGAAGGGCCCGGAAATCAAAGAGCTCCTCGAAAAGGGGGCGAAGATCTGCATCAATTCGGATGACCCAGCATACTTCGGCGGCTACATCAGCAAGAACTACTATGAGCTGGCCCGCCAGTTTGACCTCACCAAAGAACAGGTCGTTCAGCTTGCCAGAAATTCCTTCGAAGCCAGCTGGATCAGCGAAGAGCAGAAAGCGATCTATATCGCTGAGCTCGAAGAATACGCGAGAACGCACTAAGAAATGAGGAATGGGGGATGGCTTTTCTCCCACCCTTCCGTAAGAAGGGACGAGAATCGCGGGCTGCTTCATGGTATGATGACGGAGCATTGCATGAGCATACATATAAGATCAGACTCTGCGATTTAATCAGTGTTTTTCTAATTGTCTGTTTTGCTTTTTAAAACGAGGGATACGCATTCAAAATGTCTGATACTACATCTCACGGTCTGCTGGACCGGCTGTTTCATCTGACCGAGAACAAGACGACGGTCAAGAGAGAATGTCTGGCCGGACTCACGACCTTTGTCTCAATGGCTTATATTTTATTTGTCAATCCCCAGATCCTGGGGGATGCCGGGATGGACGCAGGGGCGGTCTTCACGGCTACCGCACTTTCGGCGATTTTGGGCTGCCTTCTCATGGGATTCCTTGCGAATTATCCGATCTCCATCGCGCCGGGGCTTGGTGACAATGCTTTCTTCACCTACTCCGTCGTCCTTGCCATGGGGATGCCATGGCAGCAGGCGATGGCAGGAGTCTTCATCGCTTCCATCCTGTTCACTGTCGTTTCCATTTTCAGGATCCGTGAGATCATCATTGATGCGATCCCGCAGGATCTGAAATATGCGATGGCAGCCGGCATCGGTATCTTCATTTCCTTCGTCGGCCTGCAGGGCGGCGGCATCGTCATTGCAGATCCGGCGTCCATCATTTCCATCGGCTCCTTCAAGGTACCGACTACCTGGCTCACCATCTTCGGCACCCTTGTGACCGCGCTCCTGATGGCGAGAAAAATCCCCGGCTCCATTTTCTATGGCATCGTCATCACCGCGCTCGCCGGCCTTGTGACAGGCGTCATCGCACCGCCGGACAGCATCATCTCCATGGCACCGTCTCTCGCACCGACCTTCGGCGTCGGCGTGACGCATATGGGAGCGATCCTGACGGATCCTACCATGTGGGCGGTCGTTGTCATCTTCTTCCTGGTCGCTTTCTTTGATACCGCAGGCACACTCATCGGTCTCGCACAGCAGGCGGGTTTCATGCACAATGGCAAGATGCCGCGCATTGGCCGCGCACTCATGGCAGACTCTCTTTCCATGCTTGCCGGCGCTGTCATGGGGACGACCCCGACGGCAGCGTATGTCGAGGCTTCTGCCGGCATCGCGATGGGGGCACGCACAGGTCTTACCGCTGTCGTCGTCGCGATTCTTTTCGGCGTCAGCATGATCTTCTCGCCGCTCCTTGCCGTCGTCACAGCGAATGTCACCGCTCCGGCGCTCATTGTCGTCGGCGTCCTCATGGCATCGGCACTGAAGGAGATCCGCTGGGATGAGTTCGAGATCGCGCTCCCGTCCTTCCTGATCGTCATCGGTATGCCGCTCACTTTCAATATTTCCTATGGCATCGCCTTTGGCTTCATTTTCTATCCGCTCGTCATGATCGCTGCCGGCCGCAGAAAAGAACTGAACTGGATCATCTGGCTCATGTTCGTTCTCTTCCTCGTGCTGCTCGCGACACTGACGATGTTGAAATTCTGATGAAACTAGGCTTCTGGGCCTATGGATCTAAGGAAATGCGGAAAGCGATCGGATCCTTACTTTCGTGAACCCGCTCAACCCACTGTACTTATAGAACTCGTCTATTTTTTACAAAGGAGAATCATATGCTGACTAGAGAATTGCTCGCTTCCTACATTGACGCCGGCGCTGGCCGCATCAAAGCGGACATGGCGGTCATGGGTGGTACCCTGATCAATGTCAATACCGGTGAATACTATCAGGCGGACGTTGCCATTTACAAAGGCAAGATCACGGCGGTAGAGAAGGACATTTCCGACTACATCGATGAACATACGAAGATCATCGATGCGAAGGGAAAGTATCTCGCTCCGGGGCTCATCGACTGCCACGTCCATGTCGAATGCAGTAAGATGAGCATGACCCGCTTTGCGCAGGCAGTCGTGCCGCATGGCACCACGAGCATCGTCAGCGGACTTGATGAATATATTTCCGTCATCGGTGTCGATGGGCTCGAGGATATTTTCAAAGAGATCGATGCGTCCCCATTGAAGGTTTTTTGGGCACTTCCGTACAAGACGCCCTACACCATCCCGAAGTCTACCATCGCGTACAATGTCACAGCGAAAGACCATGAGAGATATCATCAGGACTCCCGCTGCTACGGCATCTGGGAGCTCGTCCGTGAGGCCGTCATGACCAAGGATCAGGATACGCTGGATGCCATCGTCGAAGCTGAGAAGTGTCACCGTCCGATCTTCGGCTGCAGCCCGCTCGCTCGCGGCAAAGACCTCAATGAATATCTCATGAGCGGTGTCCGTGTCGATCATGAAAGCTACGATCATGAAGAATTTCTGGAAAAAGCCAGAAAAGGCATCCATACCATCATCCGTGAATCTGCCGTGACGAAATTCCTGAATGAAAATGTCCGTGCCATCACGGAATGCTGCCCGGGCATGGCGCGTCACACCAGCTTCTGCTCCGATGACGTTCACGCACGCGGCATCCTTGCACACGGTCACATCGACCACATCGTCCGTCTGGCTATCAAGGCCGGCGTCGCACCGATGACTGCTATCCAGATGGGTACCATCAATGCGGCGGAAGCCTATCAGATCGATGACCACGTCGGCTCGATCGCGCCGGGGAAAGACGCTGACATCCTCCTCGTCGACCAGCCAGGCACCTTCCAGGTCGAGACCGTCATCAGCAAAGGCCAGCTCATCACCGAAAAAGGAGAGAACCGTTTCGATTACCAGATCCCGGCGCGCCAGTCCTCCCTCACCGATACCGTGAAGCATGCGCTCCTCACTGCGGATGATTTCGCCACCCATGTGAATATCGAAGAGGGCACCGCTCTTGTCGAGACCATCCACAGCGTAGGTCCCTTCATGAGAAAGAGAAGAGATGTCGAACTGGAAGTGAAGGACGGCATCGTATGCCCGAGTGCGGAGAAAGACGTTGCCATGGTCTCCGTCATCGAGCGCTATGGCATCCACGGCCATATGTCCAAAGGCTTCATCTCCGGATGGTCCTTCAACAAAGGTGCCATCGCGACCACGGCATCTCCGGATGACAACAACCTTGTCGTAGCCGGCGCGAGCCGCGAAGACATGGCACTCGCTGCGAATACCCTGATCGGTCAGGGCGGTGGTCAGGTCGTCGTCATCGATGGCAAGATCATCTCCTTCCTTCCGCTCCCGATCGCAGGCATCGCATCCGACCTTGCACCGGAAGAGCTTGCGAAGAAAGAAATCGAGCTCGAGGAAGGCGCGAAGGAAATCGGCAGCAGCCTGCCTGATCCGATCTTCTACCTCTCCTTCCTTCCGATCACAGCGATCCCGGACCTGGCGATCACTGACGGCGGCTGCGTAGACTATACGAAGCTCAGATATTTCGATCCGATCCTCGAAGTGAAAAAATCATAAAAAATCATAACAGACGCGCCTCTAGGCATGCCTCTTACCAAGATAGGAAACAGAAAGATCATAATTTCTGTTTCCTATTTTTGTTTCTTTCTGTTATAATGCAATCGTTTCAGCCATAATGATTATAGGGGGAGGCACAATCATGAGAATTGACCGCATCGATATTATTCGTGTATTAAATCCATTCAAGCATCCGTTTCAGACGAGCTTTACCAAGTTTGAAAACCGCGATGCCCTGTTGGTGAAGATCTACTCCGAAGGCCTGGTGGGCTGGGGGGAATGCAAAGCTTTTTATGGCCCATTTTACAATTCGGAAGATAACGGTACGGTTTTCCATATCCTGAAGAATATGATCATCCCGAAGATCCTGCATCAGGAGGTCGAGAGCCCGGAAGCCTTTATGGAGAGCTTTTCCTATATCAAGGGGAATCGTCTGGCGAAAGCAGCCATCGAAAATGCACTGTGGGAGCTCATGGTGCAGCGGACGGGCAAGTCCCTGAAAACGCTCCTTGGCGGTACGCAGAAGGAGATCAAGGTCGGCGTATCGCTTGGCATCGAGAAGGATATTAATGTTCTTTTCAAAGAAATCTACCAGTATCTGGAACAGGGCTATCATAGAACGAAGATCAAGATCCATCCGGGAAAAGACATCGAAGTCATCAAAGCCATCCGCAAGGAATTCGGTGATATCCCGCTGACGGTCGATGCAAATTCAGCCTATACGCTAAAGGATATCGATCTTTTCAAGGAAATGGATCAGTATCAGCTGCAGTATATCGAGCAGCCACTGGGAGAAGAAGACATTGTCGACCATGCGGTGCTGCAGAAGGAAATCGAGACGCCGGTCTGCCTGGATGAAAGTGTCGTTTCGTATGAAGCCGCTGAGGCAGCGATCCGTCTCGGCAGCTGCAAGGTCATCAATATCAAGTCCAGCCGCTGCGGCGGGGTCTATGAAGGGAAACGCATTCATGATCTCTGCGTGGCACATGGCATCCCTGTCTGGTGCGGCGGGATGACGGAGCTCGGCATCGGCCGCGCGCAGAATGTCTCCTTTGCCAGCCTTCCGGGATTCACCGAACTGGCTCACGATGTGGCAGCGGCCAATCGTTACTTCGATGAGGACATCACGAGCCCGATAGTGGACATCACCGATCGCTGCACCATCATCGTACCGGATGAAGACAATGGCATCCGCTACGAGGTCGATGAAAAGCAGATCGACAAGATGGAAGCAGGACATTGGATCTTCAAATAAGCCATATATAAAAAGGGGCTGTGAAGAAATGAATCCTTATTTCTTCACAGCCCCTTTTTACTTTGCTTTCATTTGGTTCAGGGTTCAGGGTTCAGGGCTCTCGTGGCGGCTTCGCCGACTTTTTTAGAAGATGGTATTCTTGTATCGCAGCATTGCCCGAAGGGGCGGATAGGGCACAGGCGGCATGAAAAAGGTACGGCGCATAAAATGAGGAAGCGCCGCGGAGCTTCCTGTATGATGGACAAACTATTTCATATAATGGGGGGCGCTATATGAGTGGTGCGCCCCTAATCCCTAGCCACTAATTACTTCTTCCTCTTTTTCGTCTCGAAGAGGAGCTCGATGACGCGGCTGGGGCGTCCGCTTTTACCCGTGAAGGAGCGGCTGACGTCCTGGGCGAGGTGATGGTCAATGAGCTTGGCGAGGATGCGGTTCACCGTGCGCGGGGTGACGGCCAGAAAGTCCGCCAACTCCGATGAGGTGAAGCGCTGCTTTCCCAGGTCCCGGCAGGCATGGTACAGGAGCGTGATGATACGCAGGCTCACGCCGGATTTCCGGGACAGGTACAGGAACTGCTCATCAATGGGACGATCGCCCGCGATCTGTGCATCAAGGCTGCTTTTGGACATGGGGACGGGGGTCGTGAGATTCTGACTGATGAGATAGGCCTGATTGCCTCCGGCACGGCTCGCATGGCGCATGGCGATCTCCGCTTTGTAGCGGGCATCATCGGCCATGGCACTGTAGCCGATGCCGACCGAAATGGTGAATGCGGTGGAGGAGGAGATGGTCTCCAGAAGCGGGAAGTGCTGGTACTCATTGGTTGCCGCTTCGAGCAGGCGGCTGGAGAGGAAAAGTACATAGTCGTAGGGCGGTCGCTCGATGCAGGCAGCGTGAAGGGTGTGGGCGAAGCACTGGATCTCGTGGGTGATGCGTGCCTGTTCCATGGAGAGCTGGAATTCATTCTGCGCGGAGATGGTCTCCTGCGGTAGGTCGATGTGAATCGCCATGGCGGCCATCTGGCTGTCCTCCCTGCTGTTTAGCTCATGCGTAAGGATGCTGCGCTGCAGACCATTCCGAATGTCATCGTAGGAGGGCTGAAGAATGTAGACAGGGACTCCCCGCTCTTTCAGTATATCGCGCACCTTGTAGAAGATGGTGATGCAGAAGGCGACCTTCTTCTCGCGGTAGAGCTTTTCCATTTTATTGGCATCCTTGATGAGAAGCCCTTCATTGTAGGGAAAAAAGGGGATGACCTCGACATGCGTATCCTCTGCCGCATAGCCGATCTCATGAAAAGCGAGCTGGAAATAGTCCACATGATCCATGTCAGTCGCGACTTTCATCGGATAGCCGGCGACCTCTGCGCGGAAGAGAAGGCGAAGCAGCGCAGAGGTGGAGCGGGGGATAGTGACCCATTCCGTATTGTGAGGGATAGCTTTTTCCGCATAGTGGCGGGCCGTATTTCCAAGGAAGAGGAAAGTATCTACCTGACTCTGTCTCCCTGCGATGAGCTCCGGGATATCGACGATGGAATGATAGGGGAAGGGGACAGGGGCAATGTCAGAGAATTCCTTCGAAATGAAGGAAAGAATGTCAGGCATGATTTCGGAGGGGACGACGATGCCAATGCGCAGCATGGGGGACTCCTTTCTGTGTACTGAGGCGTGAAACGCGTGGTTTATTAAAAAACGCTGAATTACGGTCATGATAAGGGTCTATTAAGGACACTTGTATTTCCTTATGATAAGCGTAAGCCAAGTAAAAGTAAATAGCGGATCTGTGAGAGTTCCGCGGGGCGAGGGAGTCTCTATGAATGAACGGATAATGCCGTCTTTTTCATGGAGCTTTTTTATTACCCAAGAGGGTAGGGGGAGGTTTTCTATGGGCTTTCTGAAAAAGCTGCAAAGCGAAAACAGGTATGTGGTATTTTTCTTTCTGTATATAGGATTCTGTATATCCTATATCGACCGCAGTGCGATCGGGCTTGCACTGCCCTCTGTTTCTAAGGATTTCAATCTGGCACCGACGGAAATGGGTGTCGTCATTTCGGCCTTCTTCATCGGCTACTCGATCATGCAGATCCCGGGGGGCTGGCTGTCAGATCATTTCGGATCGAAAACGGTCATCCTTGTCGCGCTGACGCTGTGGTCCATCTTCACCTTCACGACAGGGCATGCATCGACTCTGGCGGGACTGCTTTTCCTCCGGTTCGTTTTCGGTCTTTGCGAAGGACCGTATGCCGGCTCCTGCTACCGTGCGATCGCCGAATACTTCCCGCGTGAGCTGCGTCCTGCCTTTACCACGGGGATCCTTTCTTCGAACTATATCGGCTCTGCACTGGCACCGGTCGTCATCGTGCCGCTGATTCTCTGGTTCGGATGGAGAGGCATGTTCCAGATCCTTGGTATCGTGGGTCTTGTCTATGTATTCTTCTATGCGCTCTTTGTGAAGCAGACCAAGCCGCAGGAAGAAACCAAAGAGGATAAGAGCAAGAAGAATAAATACTTCCTGCACCTCCTGAAGTTCTCCCTGATCTGGAAACTCATCCTTTGCGCATTCTGTATTTCCTGCATCAATAAAGGCCTCGATGCCTGGATGCCGACCTACCTCATCGCAGAACGCGGCATCAACCTCAAAGCAGTCGGCTATCTCACACCGATCCCCTTCATTGCTTCCTTCCTGTCCACCGCCGTCTGCGGCTGGGTCATGAACAAGTACTTTGATAAGAAGGAAAACTGGATGATCGTCATCTGTGCTGCTTTGACGGCGATCTTCCTGTACTTCATGTACAATGCAGAAACGATCATGTGGGTTGTCATCTTCCAGTGCGGTGTGTACTTCTTCAAAGCCTGCATTCTGGGGACGGCTGTCGCCATCGTCCTCAAGATCGTCACCGGCTCCATTGCCGGCAGTGCTTCGACACTGATCAACATGGGCGGTCAGGTAGCCGGCTTCATCTCGCCGATCATCATGGGCTACTTGGTCTATGCCTTCAATGGCTCCTTCAATGCTGTATTCTATTATCTGATGGGTGTCGCTGCACTCTGTGCCATCAGCGCGCTTCTTATCCCGACCCGTAAGGAAGATATGCTGGATCTGGAAAAGTGATAGTGACTGGGGCTAAGGTCATCTTTTCGGGGGATGAAACAGCAAACCTGTTATTTCTTTACAAGTGAAGATACAAAGGAGAATATGATGAAAATTACAAAAGCTGTCGTAAGACGCATGAGCCTGGACTTCAAGGTGGGCTTCCGTACCAGCTTCGGCCTTTCTACGACGAAAGATTTCTCCATCGTAGAGCTGCATGACAGTGATGGAAATGTGGGCTATGGTGCCTGCTCCGCCTTCATGCGTCCCTGGTACAACGAAGAAACCACCATGGGTGCGCTCTTCGTGATCAAAGAATACCTGATCCCATCCCTCTTCGAGGCGGGAGACTTCAAGGATCCGGAATGGTTCTTCGATCACACCAGCTGGATCCGCAGAAACCGTATGGCTCGTGCGTCCGTCGACTGCGCGCTGTGGGAACTTTACTCCAAAGAGCTTGGCATTCCGGAATACAAAGCACTGGGCGGTGTCAGAGATGAGATCGAAGCGGGCGTATCGCTTGGCATCGAAGATACGCCTGACAAGCTGCTTCACACCATCGAGAAATACATGGCACAGGGCTATCGCCGTGTGAAGTGCAAGATCAAACCGGGCTATGATATCAATTATCTCCGCGCCGTCCGCAAGGAATATGGCGACATCATGCTGATGGTCGATGCGAACTCGGCCTATACCTTGGATGACATCGATCTCTTCAAGGAAATGGATGAGCTGGGGCTTCTTATGATCGAGCAGCCGCTTGCATCGGATGATATCGTCGATCACCGCCATCTGCAGCAGGCGATCCAGACACCGGTCTGCCTCGATGAAAGTATCGACAGCGTCGATGATGCCAGACGCGCTATCGAGCTTGGCAGCTGCAAGATCATCAATATCAAAGTCGCACGCGTCGGTGGCTTGACCGAAGCGCGCCGCATTCAGAAATTTGCCGGCGAACGCGGTGTATTCTCCTGGTGCGGCGGTATGGTGGATGATGGTGTCGCAAGAGGTCACAACATGGCGGTCGCGACTCTTCCGTACTACAAATATCCGAATGATATCCCGGGAAGCGATCGCTACTATGCCGATGACATCGTGACACCATCCACTTATATTGATTCTCACGCAAAGATCCAGCTGCCGGATCTTCCGGGGACTGGTTTTGAACTGAATCAGGACGTCGTCGAACGACATACCCTTGAAAAGTGGGAATTGGGGAAATAAAGTGACTGGTGACTAGGGACTAGGGACTAGTGGCTAGGAATCAGCGTTTTCCTGAATCTCAAACTTATACATACAAAGGAAGTCATACACATGGATACAAAAGAAAAAGCATTTGCATGGGTGGATGCCCACCGGGATGAGATGGTCGATCTGTGGAGAGAGATGGTCTCCATCGACTCCGGCATCGGTGTAAAAGAAGGGGGCATGGAGATCGGAAATCTCTGCGCATCGCGTTTGGAAAAGATGGGGTTTTCCATTCGTCGGTACTCATTTGAAAAATGTGGGGACACCATCATTGGTGAAAGGGGAGACCTCTCGAAGCCGTATGTCATTCTGATGGGACACATGGATACCGTTTTCTACAAAGGAGAAGTAGAGAAGCGTCCATTCACGATCAAAGACGGCAAGGCCTATGGACCAGGCGTTCTTGACATGAAGGGCGGAGATACCATTGCGATCTCCTCGCTGGAAGCACTGTATGATGCGGGATACGATTTCCCGTGCAAAGTCATCCTGGTAGCAGATGAAGAACCGGCGCACTGTTTCTCGAACAATCCGGAAGTGATCAAGAAGGAAGCCAAAGGCGCCAAGTGTGCCTTCAACTTTGAGACTGGCTTCGTCGATCATGACATCACGGTACAGAGAAGAGGCTGCTGGCGATTCATCATCGAAACCTTCGGCCGTGGCTGCCACGTAGGGAACGACCCGCAGAATGGCAGAAGTGCGATCCTGGAAATGTCACACAAGATCATCGAGATCGAAGCCCTGTCGGACCTGTCCAAGGGCTATAATGTCAATGTCGGTACCATCACCGGCGGCACGGTTGCCAATGCGGCACCGGCGTACTGCAAAGTGGAGTGCGATTTCCGCTATGTGAGCCATGAAGACCTGCCGAAGCTGAAGAAAATGGTTTACGCCATCGTAGAAAAGAACTTCGTGCCGGATGTAACGACGAAGATCACCGACACCTTCGGCTTCGATGAAATGGAACGTACAGAAGCTACCATGCAGCTTCTGGAAGTCGCTAAAGAGGCGGCGAAAGAAAGCGGCCTTCCGGTCCCGGGACCAAAGCTCTGCGGCGGCGGCTCCGATGCGGCGTATACCGTACAGGCCGGTGTACCGACACTCTGCTCCATCGGCGTCGAAGGCGCACGTAACCATACCGTCGAAGAATGGGCGGATGTCGAGAGTCTTTACACACGTACCAAGCTGATGATCGCCATCCTTTTGAAGGTGACAAAGTAAGATATAGGGAAACGCTGATTAAATAGCAGAGCCAGATTTCATATGGATTTTTATACATAGCTTCGTCATCATCTTCCTTAAATAGCTCGCTATTCGCGTCAGATGATTCCTTGCTCTGTATAAAAATCCAAGAATGAAATCTGACAACGATTTAATCAGCGTTTCCCTAGAATAATAAAAATTCTAAAGGCTTCTATAGGGGAGAAGTCTTTAGAATTTTTGTTATTAGTAAGAAAAATCATCATATCGGAGGAAGCAAGATGCATTCTATGAATGAATTATTCACCAAGGTGGATGAAAATAAAAAAGCCATGCTCGAGACATGGCGCATGCTGGTCGATCGTGACTGCGGCTCTGCCAATAAGGCAGGAGTCGATGCAGTAGGGAAGGATATTCAGCATTTCCTTGAAGCACTTGGTTTTACAGTGCGTTTTCATACCTACGAGAAGGCGGGAAATATGCTTGTCGCAGAGTACGGCGATATGAGTAAGCCCTTCGTCATACTGACAGGCCATATGGATACCGTCTTTGCGGATGGGACAGCGGCGGCTCGTCCTTTTACCATCAAAGACGGCAAGGTCACCGGTCCGGGTGTCCTGGATATGAAGGGCGGCGTCACCATTCTTCTTTATGCTGTGAAATTCCTGCTCGAAAGCGGCTATGACCGCTTTCCGATCAAGATCATTCTGGCGGGTGATGAAGAAGTGGGGCATCAGAAATCGAAGGGCGTATCGGACTACAAGCAGGAAGCGCAGGGGGCGCTCATGGCTTTCAATCTGGAAACGTCTTTCCCGGATGGAAGCATCGTCATAGAGAGAAAAGGCTGCGCGCAGTACCTCTTCGAAGTGACGGGTGTCGGCGCACATGCAGGAAACAACCCGCAGGATGGCAGAAGCGCGGTCGAGGAGCTTGCCCATAAGATCCTGGATATCCAAAGCGAGACGGATTATGAGGAAGGGACGACGGTCAATGCCGGCGTCATCGGCGGCGGTACAGTGGCCAACGCGGTGCCGGAGCATGCATGGTGCAAGGTCGATGTCCGCTTTGCCAAAAGTGAGGGGATCGAGCGTATCAATCGCGATTTCAAAGACATCGCTGCCCGTCAGTATGTCAATGATACGACGACAGTCGTGAAGCCGCTGATCGTATTCCCTGCCATGGAAAGACTTTCTGCATCGGAAACACTCTTTGCCAGAGCCGAAGCCGTCGCAGAGACATATAGTTTTCCAAAAATGAAAGCCATCGCTGTCGGCGGCGGCAGTGACTCAGCGAATCTCACTGCTGCCGGTATCCCGACACTCTGTGCGCTGGGCGTCAAGGGCGAATTCAATCACACCGAGCGTGAATGGGCGGACGAAGCGTCTCTTTATGAACGCACCAAACTTCTGATGACATTCTTATGTGAACTGTAAAAGGTTGGTGACTAGTGGCTGGTGACTAGTGACTGGGATTCTCCGGCATCGTCATCCCGAGCGTAGCCGAGGGATCTCTACTACACTGCAGGAATCAGCGTGTATGCGCCGAGGGAAAACGATGTCTTGGTGCTACCTCACATCAGGCAATGATCGTTCTGCAAGAGAGATCGAGGGCTGCGCTCGAGATGACGACGACGCGAAGCGCTATCAAAACTCCGCGGCGCTTCCATATTTTTATGCGCCGCACCTCCATGGGCTAACCCTGAACCCTGAACCTTGAACCTTGAACCTTGAACCTCTCACAGTTTGTACTGCTCGAGCGCAGCGATCAGGGCTTTTGCATGAACCGGCTTGGAAAGGCAGGCATTCATGCCTGCAGCGTGGACTTCGTCCTCTATATCCTGGTAAGTATTTGCGGTGACTGCGATGATCGGGATGGTGAGGGCATCGACGCGGGAAAGGGCACGGATGGCCTTCGTGGTCGCAAAGCCGTCCATACCGGGCATGACGAGATCCATGAGGATAGCATCAAAGGTGTTGAGATCCGATTTCTCAAAAGCACGGATGGCTGCTTTGCCGCTGCTGGCGGTAGAGGCCGTGGCACCGGCGTCCTCCAGCGTGGCGATGAGGATTTCCTGGCTCAAGGTATTGTCATCGACCACCAGTACATGGAAGCCTCGGATGCCGTCCTCTCCGGTGTGAGCGATGCGTGGAGACAGCGAGGAGTCTTGATGGGAGAAATGATCTTCTACGAGAGATTTCAGCTTATTCTGGTAGGCGAGAAGTGCATCGATATAGGCAGACTGCCTTCTGGCATTCTTGCGATAGAGGTACATGACGCCTGCAAAAACGAGAAAGGCGATCGTGTAGCCGATGTAGAAAACGTGGTAGCGATGGTAAACAGCAGGAAGGGAGCGATCCATAGCATAGTCCTCCATCCACTTTTCCTGCAGCCTTTCAAGCGTGCCATCGTGGGACATCTGTCGAAGATAATTATTGATCTCATCTCTAAGACCGATCTCATCCTTTGAGACCCCAAAGGCGGGGTAGCTTCCCAGAAGCATGAGGCCGGGCTCGATATTGAAATGATTCTTCTGAATGATATCCTGCGCGACAACCCCGTGGCAGATGCCGTAGTCCACGTCACCGCCCTCGACGGCAGCAAGGATGGACGTATTCGTAGGATACTCGACGTAAGTACAGTTGAAATCAAAGCTGGTCATCAGGACGGAGTTTTTCATGATGGCGACACGCTTGCCCGCAAGCTGGCTCACATGGTTGACCGGCTTTTTGCCAAAGACCCGCATGCTGTCAGCACTCGTCGGGATGGTCTTGACGACGCCCGGCATGTTCGAGTAGATCTCAAGGCCGGAGAGTACATCGACTTTGCCATCCTGCAGCATCTTCCGGCAGGTCGGCCAGTCACCTGTGAAGAGCTCCAGCTTGCGCTGCATACGGCTGGCCAAATGATAGAGGATCTCTACGTCCATGCCCGAGAGCTGCCCCTCTTTGTTCACGAAGGAATGAGGCGCAAAGTCACCCGCCACAGCCACGCGAAGCACATGGCTGTTTGATCGCACCAGGGGCGCTGCATCCACGTCGATCGGTTTTCGGAAAAGACCCATATGCCAACCTGTGAAAAGGAGGGGGGTCAGGATGCCGAGGCAGAGGACCATATAAAAAATCAGGTCGAATCGATTAAGACTATTCTTTCGCTGGTGCATGGGAAAATCCTTTCCGAAAAAATTCGAAGCCTTTAAGGATACGATAAGGAGAAAAACAAGGGCTTTTCCTTCATGTTACTATAGACAGCGCCTTTTGAAAAGGAGAAAATGCATCCGATTTCCTCTTGACGCGGGTGCTTTCGTTTAGTAGTATAAATTTGTTTATCCTTAAACGGTGAAAAGAAACATGCTGATACATTCTGAACATGATCGCATCAGTATTTTCAAAATAGAAAGGCAGGATGGAAATGAAAGCACCTATAGAAGAAATCAATGCATTTGTCGATCGAAACAAAGAGGAAATGCTTCTTTTCTGGGAGCAGCTTGTGAACCGACAGGCGGGCTCGAAAGAAGTGGACCGTGTGAACCGCATCATGCATTTTCTGAAGGAACATTTTGAACGAGAGGGCATCGACTGCCGCCTTGTAGACAGCAAGGGGAGTGCGGATGTGCTGGTGGCGGAGCTCAATGCAGATGTCCCCGGTGCGCCGCTTCTCCTTTCAGGGCATTGCGACACCGTATTTCCTTCCGGCAGCTATCCGGAGGATCCCTTCCATATCGAAGACGGCTATGCCAGAGGCCCCGGCGTACTGGATATGAAATGCGGGGTAGCACAGATTTTCTACCTTCTGGTCGCACTGAAGCACTTCGGCTATCGTGATCGTCCCGTCAAAGCCATCTTGGTCGGAGATGAAGAGACGAGCCATTATGGCGGCATCGCAGACCAGATCCTGAAAGACGAAGCGAAGGGCGCGCTGTGCTGCTTCAATATGGAAAGCGGACGTCTCGATCACTGCATGACCGTAGGCCGTAAGGGCTGCCTTGACTGCCACATCACGGTGCGCGGCGTTGCTGCACATGCGGGAAATGACTACGCAAAAGGCAGAAACGCTATCGTCGAAATGGCCCAGAAGCTGCCGCTCCTTCAGGCACTGACCATCTATGAGGAAGGTCTCACGGTCAGCGTAGGGACCATCAAGGGCGGCACTGTCTCGAATGCGGTTCCTGACTACTGCTACGCTGAGCTCGATGTGCGCTACAAGAAACAGAAGCATATGGACTATGTGAAGGAAAAGATGCAGGAGATCTGCGATAAAACCTTCATCGAAGGCACTACAACAAAGATCGAATTTGTCGCGCCCATGCCTCCTTTCGAAGAAACAGAAGCCAATCATCAGCTTCTCTCTCATATCAATCGCGTCGCGAAAGACTGCGGCTATGAGCCCTTTGGTGCGATCTACGTCGGTGGCGGTTCGGATGCCTCCTATATCTCCAGTATGGGCGTGCCCACCGTCTGCTCCATGAGTGCAGAAGGCAGCGGCGCACATACCATGGAAGAAAAAGCTTCCGTCGAGAGCTTCTATTCCCGCTGGATCATTGCCCTCGCATCCATCATGGAGATCGATCAGTATGTGGGGAATCAGTAACTAGGGATCAGGTTTGCCTTTCAGCCTCAGCCCCTTAGCAAAGAGCCGCGACGAAGGCGCAGAATGGCTCCTCATAACGGGATGAAAATGTCTGTGAGAAATCGCCACTTCCGTATCGTCATCCCGAGCGTAGTCGAGGGATCTTTTTCGTTCGCGGCAAAAAGACGGCATGAGCGTTTCTAAAAAAGAGAAACCTGCTATTCCGCGGACCTTCGGACATCGCCTGATTTTATACTTGGCGCACAGCGCCGCACCTTTCCCTCAGAATCTATTGCCCCTTTTCCTATCACGCCCCTCTGCGTTTCACAGCAAACCAAGACAACAGGAGAATCATATCTAATGAAAGATCAAGTGAAAGCATTCAAAGCACCCAGCCCGATCATCATACTGGTGTGCGTCATCGTATTCTGCGCCATTGCGAGCTACATCATCCCCGCGGGCGTTTATGACCGAGTCAAGGACGTTCAGACCGGAAAAATGGTCGTCGACCCGTCTACCTTCCACTATGTAACGCAGAAACCGACAGGATTTCTCGATTTCTTCACTTCTATCAATAAAGGATTCAAGGGCGGTATCAGCATCATCGCCTTCCTCTTCATGGTGGGCGGCTCCCTCAATATCCTTGCCAAGACCGGTGCCATCGTGGCAGGGCTCAGCGCTCTTGTCGAAAAGCTGAAGAATCGGAGCGTCCTTCTGATCCCTGTCCTCATGACCACGCTTGCCACCTTCTCGACACTCGCCGGATGCAACGAGGAATACCTCGCCTTCACGCCTCTCGTCGTGAGCGTCGCACTCGCACTCGGCTTCGACTCCTTGACTGCGCTTGGCATGCTCTTCTGCTCGGTCGCAGCCGGTTATGGCGCCGGATGCACCCAGCCATTCTCCGTCGGCGTCGCGCAGGGCATCGCCGGTGTCCCGATCTTTTCCGGCCTGCCATACCGTATGGGTATCTTTGTCTTGCTCCTCGTGCTGAACATTTCTTATGTCATGTATCACGCGCGCAAGGTGAAGAAAGACCCGAAGAGCAGCCCGGTCTATGAGCTCGACCTGCTGAAACGAGACAAGATCGATCTTTCAACCGCAGAAAAACTCTCCACACGGCAGGCCATTTGCCTTGGGCTCCTTGGTCTGAACTTCGTTTGCATCATCGTCGGTGTGCTGAAATTTGATTTCTATATGAATGAAATCTCTGCGATCTTCCTCATCATGGGCATCCTCTCCGGCATCATCTGCCGCCTGCACCCGAATGACATCTGTGATGCCTTCCTCGAAGGCTGCAAGGGCATGATGCTCCCCTGTCTCGCTGTCGCAATGTGTAAGGCAGCCACCATCCTTCTGGATAATGCCAAGGTCATGGATACCATCATCTACTACCTCGCCGGCATGCTCGACATCTTCCCATCCTCCATTATCGCCTTCGGTATGTTCATCATCCAAGACTGCTTCAATCTTCTCGTCCCCTCCAGCTCCGGGCAGGCAGCCATCTCCATGCCGATCATGGCGCCGCTCGCTGACATCGTCGGCCTCACCCGGCAGACCGCCGTCTTCGCCTTCACCTTCGGCGATGCCTTCACGAACTGTATCACTCCGGCCTCCGGCGCTACCATGTCCTACCTCGCCATGGCAAACGTCCCCTACAAAAAATGGGCGCGCTTCATCCTCCCTCTCATCGGTATGTGGTGGATCGTCGCCTTTTGCTTCCTCACCTACGCGACTGCCATTCACCTGGGACCGGTATAACGAAAAGAGGAGAGAGCGCATCAGCCACTCTTATGGTCTGGCACCCCCCATTATAAAAACCCGCTGTAGACACAGGCCTATAGCGGGTTTTTATTGTAATTGTGTATCGATTAATTTCGATTTTCGGGGGGGGGTCCTTGACCTTCACACTGAGCGAATTGACATATTCATCCGGATCCTTTGTCGCCCAGTAACTGATGATGGGGAAGAGGAAGACATCGCCATCGGGTACGAGATGATTTATCTTCATGAAAGCCGTCAGTTTTTCATATGCCTCTTCTGCGTGGAGAAAGTACGCGCCCTTCGTCAGAATGGATAAATACAGCCCCGAGGGACGTATATAATTACATGCAAGGAGCGAACCCTCCTCACCGGACTGTGTCACGATAGCGGACGAGTGCTTGAAATTTTTCGAGAAGAAATCCTCTGCACGGATGACCCAGCCCGTCGGGTGGTCCTTGCAGAAGGAATGGGCGAAGGCTTCATGCACATGCTGGGCGCGTATCGCGATGGCATCGAACCCTCCGCGGTGCGCTTCTGGGATTGGCGTCAGATACATACGACTGTCCGGATAACATTGCAGGAGCACTCGATTGAGTTCCATGTGCTGACTGGATTCTAGTGTTTTTCGGTAGCAGGAAATGGCAGCGAGAAGCTGCTGAGTCTCCGACAGAGTTTGTTTACAAAGCGATTCTCGCTCTTTCAGAATACCGAGGATCTTATCACGCGAGCGATGCTCCAGAAACTCCTTGATGTGAGGGACAGAGATATCCAGTTTTCTCAGGAATAATATGATCTCCAGTGTCAGATACTGCGGCATCGCATAGTAACGATATCCGTTTTTCGCCACAAATTCTGGCGTAAGCAGCCCCATCTTATCGTAGTAAAACATCGTCTGCTTCGGGATACCGAAGAGTTTGGCCAGCTCGCCAGCCGTATAATACTCTTTTTTATCGCTCATGAACTCACCTTTTAGATTTCATTACCGTATGACATTCATATACTTAATGATAGCACAATGGTCAATGATAAGGAAATAAGGATTCATTTCCAAAATATAAGAGAAAAATGGGTGAATTTTGAAAATGGGCTTGCTATTTGCATCCTCTCGTGCTACAATGACGGCATCAAGAGGTGAAAGCCCTTGAACCAACTGAAGAGGGAAGCAGAGCCTACGGGCTATTGCGCTGAATTCGGTGAGAATCCGAAACTGAGAACCAGCCGTGAAGGAAATTCATTTCCAAGTCGGATGCCGCCTGTTTCCAACATCCAAGAGCAAATCTGCGGGAGTCGTGTCTGCTTTCGTAGACTGGGTGCTGGTCACAGTCTCAGTCTAAGCAAAAGTAGAAATCGATCCGCAGTTTTTTATTGCGGAAAACGAATGGATTTTCAAAGGCCTTGATCTATTTCTGATTTCTACCGCCTTCCTCTTTGTGAAAAGGAGAGCCAATGATGAAAAAAATTAAGGATGAAATCGCACGTATCGAAGGCGCGAAAGGAAACGTCGTCCTCGTGAACAAGAAATCCTATCTGGCTCTCCTGAAAGAGCTTTCCGTCCTGCGATTCAAAGTACACAGGGCAGAGAACTGGGAAACCCCCGCGGCAGTCGTTTCCGTCGTAAGACGTGGTTACATGTATCAATACTGGTATCCGGAGAACAAACCGGTGCAAAACAAAGGAGAACATAAAATGGCAGAACAGAAAAAAACCGAAGCAGTCGAAGTCAAAGTCGCAGCAGAAAAGGTAGCCGCTTTCCAGAAATACCTCGAAGAAAACAAGATCAGCGGATTCGGTCTGCAGGACTTCCAGAATGACGTTCATGCACAGGCATTCCGCAGCAACCTTCAGGTCGAAGGAACAAGCCTGCCCTTCATGATCCTCTTAGATGACAGCGTATACACCATGCTCCAGGTCCAGGTCGCAGCCGGCCTTGCACAGGGCGACAAGAGAGAAAAGATCTGCTCCTTCCTGAATGACCTGAATGAACAGTACCGCATGCTGAAATTCAGCGCTGACGCTGCTGGCAACGTCCTTCTCACCTGCTGCATCCCGGCTGGTGTACCGCACTTCGAACCAGCCCTCGTCATCGCCATCCTGAACCAGATCCAGGGTCTCCTCACCGCGACCTATCCGGAAATCATGAAACATCTCTGGGAAAAATAACAGGCATGTGGATTAGATGTTGGTTGTCTGTGATGTACGCCAAACAACCAACAACTATTACTCTTTACAGAAAGAAGGTCATTCTTATGAATATGAAAAAACTCGCCGTCACGGGCGCGATACTCATCGCCGGTACCTTCGGTGCCATGGGCATGGCTGATGCAGCCACCGGCATCGTCAATGTGAATGCCGTCCTCTCCGGCAACGCTGCTTTCCAGAAAGCAGGAAAGACCGTAGCGGCAGAACAGCAGAAGCTGCAGAAGGAATACAATGAAAAATCCAAAGACATGAACGATGCCGATAAGAAAGCTCTGGAACAGAAGCTGAATCAGCAGCTCGCGCAGAAGGAAAATGAAGTCATGAAACCGATCCAGGACAAATTCAAAGCCGCTGTAGAAAAAGCAGCCAAAGCCAAGAAGATCGACACCGTCGTCGTCCCGGGCGGCATCATCTACGGCACCATCTCCGCTGACCTCACCGAAGATGTGAAAGCAAATATGAAATAAGGCGGAAAAAAGAGCAGGCTCTGGAGGCTTGGCAGGTCCCATGACGATGATGAACGAAAGATTTTTCTCTCCTTCCTCTGGAAGGAGGTGGCGCGAAGCGCCGGAGGTTGGCTCATGCACTCTACTGACAGAACAGAATCAATGAATTTCTCCAGTCGGTACGTTTTCTGAATGATCATGGGATAGGGCTATGAGGCAGAAGTCCATGCGATCATTGTATTTACTCCATGGGACGAGGCAGGGAGAGCACTTGTGATTTCCCCTCCCAGATGTTTCCTGTCTCGTCCCCTATGTAGAGCTTTCCCCTCTACATATCACTCCTTTTTCTCCTCTCTCTTTTTTCTTGAAAAAGCCCCCTACAGATGTCAGCCTGACATCTGTAGGGGGCTTTTCATGTAGGATAATCTGATTGAATCAGTGTTTCCTTAAAGAAGTATCTTGGAATTGAAGGATTCTAAGATACTTCTTTAAGGAATTTATAAAATTTCAAAAATATTTCTTGACCGTATGACTATCATACAGAGTACCATGCATGTAAATCATAAAGGGAAACGAATGGGGAATACTGGTGAGAATCCAGAGCTGTCCTGCAACCGTATGGGGAAAAGAAGCAGTGTTACGTCTCTCACAAAGAGCTGCTTCTTTGAGGAACTCAGTCGGAGTGCCATGAAATTTCTTATATCCCATAAGAGTAAGCGGTAAATCTTGCTTTTATGTGCAAAGACCTGCGAGGTATGGGTTGGATATCTTTTGCCACTTTTTAGTGTGTCAAAAGAATGCTCCAATTCGTACTTGGCAGTTTTTTATTTTCTTGAGATACGGAATATAGCGGTCATTGGATGTCAGGATCACATCGATCCTGGATGAAGAATATGTCATCGTAAAGCGTGTCTCGCTAGAAAGGAGAAAGGAAAATGCAAAGAAAGTGGGTAAAACGGATGGTATTGGCGACCCTGTTTTTGGGAGGGGGCGCATTATTTCCTGCCGGGCAGCAGGCGCTGGCACAGGATGAGGCGGCTACTACAGGCCGTTCTTATGCGGTCCTGATGGGAGACGAGGATGTGACGCTGAGCAACTATAAGACATCCAATGTCTATCTTTGGAAGCATGAGAAGGAGGCTCCGGATCAGTTGATCGGCGGGTCAGTGACGGTATCCAGTGCCGGCTTACAGAATTCTGGCGATAAAGCAAGGATCACACTGGTCACGGATAGTGATGGGTTAAATCTGTCCAATGACGCCCAGGTGAAACAGGTGCTAGGGGCTTTGGCGGATAAATTGACATACACCGCATATACCAAGGATGAAAGGAATCTGGAAGGTACCGCAGAAATTTATGAAGGCTTGACCTTTGCTTCTGCTTCCAAGAAATTGTCTGCTCTGGATTTTGATGAAACTACGGGCAAGGCAAAATTGGCTGGAGAGGTCAAGACCCCGTATTCCGGTGTCTTAGGTGTCGATGATGAATATGAAAAACGAGGCATCAAACAGGCCGATGGGACGTATCGCTTCCAGGAAGATGCGGTGATTCACCCGGGCTTCAACATCACAAAGAATGATAATTACCTGAGAGATTTTGCCTCTGTGATGATTGGTAAAGATACCACGATTGATATGACAGGTCATGATCTGGATGTCATCATGCATGGTAATATTTATAATGGCGGCGGTTTTACCAACCGTGCGGCAGCTTTATATGTACCGAGAGCTGCGACCTTAACCATTAATAATCCGGGACAGATCCGTCTGGATACGGATTCTGACTATTATTACTATGCTGATATTGGTGCTATGACGGAAGACAGCCATGTGGTCATTCATAATGATGATGATCCAGCTCATGCGGTGGTGATGCGTGTCACGACCCCGCTTGAGGGATACGAAATGAATGTGACTGCGTTGAAAACAATGGCAGGAACCATTGATATTGACGGGTTGGTCGATATTTACACCAATGGTGGTTGGGCGACCAATGCAGCCAGTGGACGGATTTCTATTGGTGGCGGTTCTATTGTGACGCAGGCCTATAATAGTGTCACTGCTCGAAGCGGGGGCGTGATGAACGTCAATGTATCGGGGTCTGTAGAAAAGGGACTGACGCCAGGAAATCATAAGGTCAATATCACGGCGAAAGGAGCCACTGCTTGGGTTAAAAATAGTTATGCTGCCTTGGCTTCTATGGGAGCCTGGGTGGGTGCAGACACCAATGCTACAGTGAATGCCGCATTGACGACGGCGGATTCCACTTTGTACGGAACAATACAGGAAGCGGCCAATACAAAAGATACGGATGTGACTGGTGTTCGCCTGTTCCTGCAGAATGGAGCAACGTGGACCAATACAGGGTCTTCTTCGATGCGTCATCTGTATGGGGGTAAAGATGCGGCACATGTCGGGTATATCGATATGTCAAAGCCAGCAAACTCCGACGTAAATTCTGATCTGACGATTGCCAATTACAACGGAAATACAGTGATTTATTATAGCCAGAAAAGAGGAAAAATCCAGGGAGGAAATATTCATATCGGTCATGCCGAGAAGACAGATGGAGAGAAGGCTTCCATTACCATTCGCACGGATAGCACTGGCATCAAGCCAAACAAGTTAACCAATGAAAGTTTCATGAGGAATATGCTGAATACATTGGCTAACAAGTTGTATTATGCTGCTTATGCGGACGGGGAAGATCATCTGAAAGGAACAGTGCAGATTGCAGAAGGCTTGACCAGCCAGAGTGTCTCTCGAGAAGAAGATATCCACTTTACCAAAGCAGGTACTGGCTATGTGGAAGGCTTTAATCAGAAACAGACCGATTTTACCGCGGCTTTGACTTGGGATATGACCAAAGATGTTGATTATGTAAATGCTAATGTACTGCGGGAAAAGAATAAAGCGACATTTACAGAAGACACAAGTATCACCGTCAATGATGAAGCTGCTATGCAGGCAAAAGGGGGGAATTTCGTACAGATTAATGCCAAGCAAATCAATTTTAATTTGAAGGCAGCAGGTATTCAGGGTAAGGGAATTGAAGTAACTGGTGAAGGCACGGAGTTTGATTTGAATGATCCGGGAGACGTTGAAATTGATGCGTCGACAGGTATAGTGACAGATGGTCAATGGGCGAAGTTTGAGTTAAATGGAAAAACAGCGAATCTGACCATTCATCATGCAGGGGTATTGGCATCTGGAAATGCAGAAACGAATAAAGGGTCTACCATTTATATTTTAAATGCAGAGGGAACTACCACCATTCACAACGAATTGCAGGATACAGATTTTGTAGGAATGAAGACAACCCATGGGAGTACCATTACCACTGCTGGACGTATTGATATCGATGCAGGGAAAGGAACGGCGATCCAGGGACGGGTTTCTGCCAATGGGGCTACCATTCGTACAGATGGAGGTACAGCTATTATCGTAGCGGATGGGACGGATGTAGACTATGGTGGAAGACTTTCGCTAAACTCTTATAACAGTGGTTCTACAGCAAAGGCAGCAGCAGATATTACGATTGATGCAGGGGATGGATTTGCTGTTGATGCCACTCGTGGTGTTTGGCACATCGGTAGTCAGTCAGGTCGTTCTGATTCGGCCAATGGTATCGTCAATGTGACGGGACATATTAAGCTGGGGAAAGAACATGGTCAGCTAGTTCTCACCAAAGGTGGTTCCGTTTGGACTGGAACGACGGTAGATAGCACAGAAGATGGCAGTGGTTCATTAGATCTTGCCATGGAAAAGGATGCCATTTGGAATCATATTGATAAAGAAGGCGATACAGGAAATCTTGTAAAAGTATACCTGGAAGGTACGAGATATAGAGGTGACGCTGGGGATCAATCAACCATTTTCCAAAAGTCTAAAAAAGACATCGAATTTACAGATTTTAATTGTTTTGATGGGATCCTTCGGGTGGTCTATGATCATGAAACTGAAAATCCAGCTGCTATCATTGGAGGTAATATCATTGTAGACAAAGTATCTACTCGATATGTAGGTGGTAAGGCGACTCTGTACGCTGTTACAGATAATGATGGCATCTCTATGGATGATACGGCCCAGGTAGCAAGTGTGCTGAAGGCATTGGCAAAGAAGGTTATTTATAGCAATCCGACAGAAGAAAAGCTGATAGGGAAAGTGGGAATTGCAGATGGCTTGACGGCTAAGAGCGCTATGCTGACGGAAGGGTTTATTCACTTTGATCCGGAATCAGGGGTAGGTAGCTATACACCACAAATGGTGGATACTTTTACCCGCTCCATGACTGGTGATGAGGTCTACGATCAGATTTATACGGACCAGGGGGTTCGTCAAAGCCAATTTCTGTATTCTCTTGGGAAAGATACCACCATCACAGCCGATAAAGCCATGGATTGGAAAGTCAACAGTAACAGTGATGATGTGCAGATTGTGGGACAAGGACATACGTTGAACTTGGAAGGACAAACAGCGGGGATTTATATTGGAAATGATGGTAAAAATACGCAAAAAAGCACAAATCTAAAATTTACAGAAATGCCAAGCTTGAATATAACAGCCAGTGCCAATGGTACGGGAATTCTGGTAAAAAATAGTAGAGCTTCTATTACGATGCCAAAAGATGGACAAATGCATATAGCAAGTAAAGGCGGCGATAAGGACTTTGTGGGGATCAAAGTCGTAGAGGATCGTGATACGGAAGATCAGTATTTTGGGGAAACAAGCTTTAGCGTAGGATATGAAGGTGCTGTGGATATAGAAACGCCGGAAGGAATCGCTCTTTGGCTCGATGGAGGGAAAGGCTTAAGTCTTCTTAGTTCTGCTAATGTGATTCATGCAGAGGGCGGCACACTACTCAAAGTGACTAAGAGTCAGAACAATAGTCAAGTTTCCATCGACGGTAAAAAGTTAGTCGGAGACCTGGATCTTTTGGGAGCTACTGGCGGTACATATCAGATCGTTTTAAATAATGGGGCTACCTGGACAGGCGGTATTGTTAACGACGCAGCGAAATCTGGCGCAGTTAGTCTTAGACTTGGGAATGATCAGTACAGTATCACACCTACCCTATGGACTTATCAGTGGGAACAGAAAGATAAAGCACAGGATAGCTATATTCACACGGTGGAAGGATGGAATCCTGGTATCGGTGAAAGTGCTATCTATATGAAAGCGGACACAAACTTGACTATCGGCATGCTAAAACGGGGAATCCGAATCCTCTACGATCATGATGTGTCGCATCCAACTCAAATCCTTGGCGGAAATGTAACCATCGAAGAAGCAGAGAAAGTGAATCCGCAGACTACTCTTTATGTACGGACGGATAGCGATGGGATCGATATGTCGGATGAAACGCAGGTCTCTAACGTCTTACATGCCCTGGCTCAGAAAATCTACTACAAAGGGACGCCAGAATACCTGGATAGCTATGCGGAAATTGCAGAAGGTCTGACTTCTGCTTCTGTGCTGAAAACAGGAAAAATCACCTACGATGAAACAACCCATCAGGGGAGTTTGTCGGGGACGGTAGAGACGCCCAGTCAGGATGGCACGTTATTTGTTACGTCTTTGTATGCCCCAAAACGTACTGGAAAGGATGAAAATAATACGGCCTATGCCAATGCAGGTGTGCAGCAGAATGGCAAGTACTTCATTTTCCGGAAGGATTCCAAGATTCAGATTTCGCAGAGCGGAGAGGTCCCTTACACCAGTGCTATCGATGCTTCCAGTGATACCTGGGGATATGTAGACATCAAGATGGATCTGACAAACCATCAGCTGGATGTACATATTGACGGTGGAGAAGAGGGACTCAATGAAGCCGTAGCAGGGATCAAAGGCGTTGGCTACGGTGTGTTAGCCCAGAATGGCACACTTCATATAGAGGCAGCCAATGCTAGAGGAGATGCTATCGGTGTACAGACGAAAGGCAAAAAGGAAACGGATAGCATAATCGATTTGAAGACGTTGACTCATATCGATGCGAAGACGGGCTTCGATGTGACGGGTGGCACCGTCCGTGTCAATGCAGGGACTATCCATGCGGATACTTTGGGCAGAGTCGGTGCGAATGGCATCCTGTCCATCGGTAATACAGGAGATGCGCCTGCCGTATGGACGGGTAATATGTCTCAAAGTGATGGACAGCTGGACATGAACCTGGATGAAGAAGATTCCATCTGGACAGGTGCTATGGATTGGACTGGCGGCTCGAACAGCCTGATGCTTACGAATGGAGCGACCTGGAAAAATACCGGGGATTCTCATGTGGGACAGCTCGTCAGCGGCATTACGAGAAGCGTCGGCGGCGTGATCGACATGACCGGAGATTCTGGAAATATCCAGATCGATAAGTTCAGCGGAAATGCGTCTATCCTGTACAAGCATGATGCCAATGATCTGACGAACGTGTATGGCGGTGATGTGACTGTCACCAGTGCAGAGGCCGGCTCTCGGATCACATTGATTACAGATCGGGATGGTATCAGCGATGATGGACTTCGCGAAAAGGAAACGGTCAGCTCCCTTTTCAAGGCGATGGCAAACAAGCTGTTCTACACCAATTACCAGACAGAGGGAAATCTCACCGGCATTCTCCAGATTTCGGAAGGGCTGACGGCGAGAGCGGCTTCTAAGGTCACTGGAGCCATGGAATTTACCGGAGCCAATGGACAGGGACAGTATAAAGCGGATAGTGCTTCTCCGTCGATTTATCCGAAAGACCAGCAGAAGGAAACCTTTACGACGGTCATGACAGGTAATGAGAGCGCGGATAGCGAGTACCTCGATGGCGGTGTCATGAAGGTCGGGAATCCTTCGGATATCCGTTATGAATTCACCAAGGATAAGACCGCTGTAGAATTGGCTACGGCTTCTGATACGGCGATCCAGGCGAAAGATACGGATTATTCCATCGATATGAAGGGTCATGATCTGACCATCAAAAACGAAGGGAATGCAGGTATCACCGTAGATAGCAAAGCCTTGACCTTCCGCAACGGAAGCACCACGGAGCTTACAGCGGACAAGGTCGGTATCGAAGCTAAGAATGGCGGTACCTTCAGTACCCATGAAGGCGGCGTGTGGAATATCAGCGCCGAAACAGCGGCGAAGGCCGATGGGGCAGGCAGCAGTGTTTCCTTAGGCGCTGGCAAGATCCAGAGCACCACGCTGGCAGAAGTTTCGAACGGCGGTACCATCAGCTTCTTTGCTCCGAATGACACGGCAGCGACAGAATATGTGGGGGATGTGAAGGTCAATGATGCGGATAGCAAGGTAACCTTAGGCATTGCTACCGAAGGCTCTACCTGGACAGGCGGTCTTACCAATCATGGCGGCACCTTTGAAATGGGGCTGCAGAATGGCGGTGTATGGAACAACACGGGAAAGGAAGAAGCCAATATTTCCTTGCTGGATGCATCGGATACCGGAAATGGCGTGATCTTCCAGAACAAGGACAGCGGCGGTATTACGGTAGACCGGTTCCGCGGTCATGCATTGGTGCTCTATAGCCATAGTGCAGCAGACCCGACCGATATTCTGGGCGGCGATGTGACGGTCAAGAAGGCCGATGCCAATAGCTTCCTGACCCTGCGCACCGATCGCAGCGGTATCAATATGGGCGATTATCACGGCGTAGAGAATGTGCTCGATGCTCTGGCGAAGAAGCTCACCTATACGGATGCGGTCAATGGCGTGACCAACCTGAATGGCAAGGTAGAAATCGCAGAGGGCCTCACGGCTGCAAGTGCTGCCAAGCAGTATGCTACGATTGATTTCAATAAGACCACGGGACAGGGCAGCTATAAAAAGAACAGCATGAAGCCAGGAGAGAAGGATCCGGATATCATCTGGGGCAGCTCGGAAACCATGATGATGCGTGGCGCGAAGAATGCCATGAATACGTCTATGTTGTCCTGGAGAAGCAATGTTTCCGATATGACGACTCGTATGGGAGATCTCCACTATGGCGCGGATGATGGGATCTGGGCAAGAACCTTCGGCGGAAAGATCAAGTACGATAAAGGAACCTCTTCCTTCAGCAATAGCTTCTGGGGCGCTCAGGTCGGTGCGGATAAGCTCTTCAAGAATGGCTGGCATTTTGGCGGTGCTTTCGACTACAGCAAGGGAAGTGCCAAGTATGAAATGGGCGGCGAAGGGGATCCAAAACTCTACACCTTCTCGCTCTATGGCACGAAGCTTTTCGAGGATGGCCAGTATGTAGATATCGCTGTCAAGGCAGGTCACACGACAAACAGCTATACCGTATACAATGATATGGGACATAAGCTGGATGGGGACTACAGTGCTAATGGCTTCGGCATTTCCGCTGAATACGGAAAACGGTTTGGCGGAGCCGATGGCTTTGTGGAACCACAGCTGCAGCTGACTCTTTCTCGCCTGGGAAGTGCAGACTATGATGGGATCAGCGACTATACCGGCGGAAAGAAAATGCATGTCAGCCAGGACGGCATGACCAGCTTCATCGGCCGTCTGGGTGTAGCCGCAGGAAAAACAACGGAACGCGGTAATTTCTATCTGAAGGCAGGCTTGCTCCATGAATTCAGCGGAAAAACAAGCACGACATTCAGCGCAGAAAATGAACCGACCTCTACCGTGGATCAGGACTTTGGTGATACCTGGGCAGAATTGACACTGGGCGGTACCTATAGACTGTCTCCTTCGAGCATGCTTTATGGTGATATTACCAAGAGCTTTGGCGGGGATTACAAGGTACAGTGGAAGGCCAATGTGGGTGTCCGCTTCACCTTCTGATGCTTTTGATTTCGATAGCTCATCTCTGATCGTATAACAAAAAACTCGTGAATCGTAATGAGATTCACGAGTTTTTTGTTATATTAAGTTGCATTAGTTGTTGGAATCAAATAACCAGCAACTTACAACAATCACAATTACTCATCCGCTATCTTATCAGTTGAAAAAGTGAATGAGAAGCTACTGCATTAAAGATTTTCAAATGTTTTTAATTTTCTCGTTGACTGTATGATAATCATACGGAATATAATTTCCTTAATGAAATGGTATGGGGAATGCTGGTGTAAATCCAGAACTGTCCTGCAACCGTATGGGGAGAAGGTTCATTGCACGTCTTTCACAAAGAAATGAATTCATCGAGGAACTAAGTCGGAGTGCCATGCTTTTTCGTAACTATCACATCATGATGGTGTTCAAAGATCTGCTAGGTATGGGTCGGATAGAGTGATATTTCTTTTGTGATGCTCAAAATCCGGTCTATACTTGGCAGCTTTTTTATTTAATCAGTATATCTGAGAGAGGAGTGCATGATTTATGAAAAAGGAAATGAAAAATTGGCTTCGCAGTAGCATTGTTTTGGCTTTGGCGGCGGGTGCCTTGGTCGGAGGTTCGTCTGTGCAGGCGGCTAATACGTATGATATGACCCAGGGGGAGTTTCTGACCAATGGACTCAATTATACGACTACGAACACGTACCAAGATAGGGATACATTGATTTATAAATGGGATGCAAAAAACAAGAAAATCATTGGGGGAAATGTTAGCGTTGGTCAAGATGTCTTGAATTCATCTTATGAAGGTGTCAATGTGAATCTGGTGATTGATGCATCAGATTTGTCGAGTATGAGCAACGATGATGTCAAAGAAGCTATGACGCAGTTGGCCTCTAAAATTAAAAATTATGCAGAGACTAACCGATATCGGCTGAATGCCTATGTACAAGTACGAGAAGGATTGACCGCTTCTTCCAAGGTTCTTCGTTCTTATCATTTGGAATACAAAACTCCTGGTTGGGATGATCCAGATCAAGAAATCAAACCAGATGCAAATGTCGGAGATCTAGAGGAGGGTGTCTTTGCCACTCCTATTATCAATGGCGCAGCAGGCAGTGAATATGAATTTGATGAAAATGGGGTTTGGCGATATAAAGGCTTTAGCGGAGAAGTGGATGTTAATTTTACTACTCCCGCTACAGATAATGTGTATGCGGCTATTCGTACAGATGGGAAAGATACAGGAATTTCAAATCTGACGGAAAATAGTTCGTTCAATTCTACTTTACAGATGAATGCAGATGCGTCTTCTTTAGCTGATTCCAAAGCTTACTTGGCGTATAGTGGGACAGGAAATCAGGTCAGCGTGATTGCTAATGAATTGAATGCTACGGTCAAAGGGACGGAAGCAACTGGGATTTATGCAGGGCATGAAAATGGTGATACCACGAGTAAGGTAGTGGTTAATGGTGGCATTAATCTGACATTGGATGGTAAGAAAACTACTGGTGTTGAAGCAGGAAAGAATGGGGAAGTCTCCTTATTAACTGGTCAGAAGGCTTATAATAGAACCAATACTGTTAGTATTGAATCACCCAATGGTCATGCCGTATATGCACATGACGGAGGCAAGGTTACTTTAGATGCTGTGAAAGTCAAGAAAGCAGATAAATCTGCCATTTGCGCAGAAAAAGGTGGCAACATCACATTGGGCATTGTAAGTGGATTAACAGATGAATCGATTAGTACAGATGACGATGCAGGTAGTCAGGTCTCTTTATCTGTGGATGGAAATTACACAGGGCAAGTGAAGGGGAATGTCAATGTAGCCTTTACTAAGGGTTCTACTTATAAGGCAGATAATGATAGCATTGGCACTGTGACTTTGAATGGTTCCACATGGGATGGTTCCTTGTTGCGTGATAATGGATCAGTATCGATCAACTCTAACGGTCAGTGGAATATGGGAGAAACTGGTCGAGGTATCAAATTATCTGCTTTGACCGGCGGTAAAACGACAGCCAGTCGTGGCTATGTGAAGATGGGCAGTGATAATCTTCACATCGGTACTTACAGTGGAAATGGCACATTTATTTATGATCATGATGCTTCTGATCCGACGAAGATTCTTGGTGGGAACATTACTATTGAAGAATCTAAACCACTAAGTCTTTCTAGCACTGGTTTGGGGGATAAGGGTGATTCTACAGCAGAGGGGACTTCCGCATCTACAATTGCTATTGCGACCGATAGTGCCGGTATTGATACCACGGATAATGCTTTAGTTGAAAAAGTGCTGGATAATTTGGCAAGTAAATTGGCTTATCTGAACTATACTAAAGGAGAACGCAACTTGAGTGGTACCGTAGAATTATTGGAAGGACTGACCAGTAGTTCTGTGACCAAGCATTTTGCCAATCTGACTTTTGATGAAAAGACTGGCCAGGCAAAACGGGATTCGGAAGTCTATCATCCCTATGTCACCTATATCACTGGGGACGCTTCTATCGATACGGCCTATGCAGACGCTTACAATGCAGATACCAATACCTATGATTTCAATCAAGATGTATTTATTCGAGAAGCAAAGTCTACAGATTCCGTTTATACAGGTAGTTTGTATTATGGATTGATTACCAATTATGGGACGGAATATGAAAAGCCAAGCAAAGGTTTTGGCATGTGGAAGAGTGCTAAACCAGATGATGGTCCTTCTTATACCATTGATCTTCACGGAAATAATTTGACTGTTGATTTGGAAGCATTCCCTGAAGCGAAGACGACAGGGAGCCAGCCGATGTGGACTACAGCCGCTATCATGGCAGCTCGTGAAGGAACCATTAAGATTACTAATCCAGGGGAAGTTCATTTGACTTGCAATGCTAATTACTATTATGGTAGTGCCATCCGTGCTTCTACTAGTGCTGGTACTACCAATGGTGCTCATGTGGTCATTGAAAATGATCAAGGAAACTTGAAAGACCATATCGTATACCTTCGTGGTGGCATTGATACACCAGGGTATCAGCTTGATTATCGTACTATTGAGACTTACGGGAATGCTAAAGCTAAGGATATAACACAAGAAAACTCGGTATACATCAAAGGCCTCGTAGACATTGAAGCAGATAAGCATGCGGCTGTTTTTGCACGAGGCGGTTGGATTCGTCTGGGGGGTGGTCGTATTTCTGTGGATAATTACGATGCGCTTTGGACGGCAGGTAAGGGTCGCATTGATATCAATATGCTGGTCGATGATGATGGCACTGTGAAAGGTGCTGGCAGTAATGATTTTGTACTGAAGGGTAATGCAGTGACCGTTACTCCTTACTATGGGAAGAATGGGACATTGAATTTGGCCTTTACCACAGCAAACTCCAGGTTTGATGGGGAAACTGGAGGTACCGGTGAACAGAATCTCTATGTACAAAATGGAGCGGTTTGGAACAATACACCAGAATCGTATAACATCTGGAATTCCGGTGAAGTTGTAAAATCAGATCTAGCAAGTATTGCTACCCATTTATACGGGGGACAAGATGCAGCGCATACAGGTTACCTGATTCAGGACAGTGCGAAAGATTTAACAATTAAGAATTATAGTGGCTTTATGAAAGCCTATATAGCACGGGATGAATCCAAATCTGCAGGTGAAGATGGAACTGATGCAACTAGCCAGTTTAGTCAAAAAGGAAATATTATTATCGAAAAAGCGGATCAGACAGATGGACAGAATGCAGATTTCACTTTATTGACAAGTCAGGAAGGCATTGACACTTCCAATAAAGAAGAAGTACTTTCAGTAATGAAGGACTTGGCTGGCAAGCTGATCTATAAGGAAGCCACTGACAGTGAAAATCCGGCAGTTCATCTCAATGGACATGTAGGCTTGGCAGAAGGACTGATTGCTGGTTCAGTAGAAACGAGATTGGCTGATTTGACGTTTGATGGGACGTCCGATGGAACGGGGAGTGTCGTGGATAGTACCTATCAGATTCCGAAGAATTATCCGGCTATCCTGTATGGACCTAAAGAAACTGCTATGATGCGTGGTGCTAAATCTGCCATGGCTTCTACAGCTATGATTTGGCGGGCTATCAATAATGACGTGGAACGCCGGCTGGGCGATTTACGTGTAGGCAATGCTGAAAAGGAAAATGGTATGTGGGCTAAAGTGGGCGCTGGGCGTATGTCTTACGACGAAGGAACCACAGATTTCCGTACCCGCTTTAATGAATATCATATCGGTTATGATCATGCCGTAGGCAATGCAGGATGGAGAGCTGGTGCTTCTGTCAGCTACATCGACGGGAAGAGTACCTATGAAAAGGGGACTGGTGATAATGATGTAACCAATTTCCATGTATATGCTACAAAGACCATGCAAAATGGGGCTTACTTGGATATCATTGGCAGAGTTAGCCATGCCAAGAATAAGTATCATATTATGAACGATGCAGGGAATAAACTGGACGGCGATTATGGAACCAATGGATATGGTCTATCTGCAGAATATGGGAAACGGTTTGTCAAAGATAGTGGATTCTATGTAGAACCACAAGCAGAACTGACTTGGGGTAGATTATCTGGCAAATCTTATGATGCTGCTAGTGATTATGGCGGAGGCCGTGCATTGCATGTCGATCAGGATGATTTTAATAGAATGCGGCAGCGGTCATTCAGGCGAAAGATGGGAAAGACATCACGATCGATGCTTCTGGTCATACCTTACAGCTAGCCTCTAAAAACTATATAGCATCTCCTGTAGGTATTTATGCCGGAAATGGTAAGAATGTAACGATCACGGCAGACAAAGTGGATGTCGTGACTTCCGGATATTCCAGCGGGAATTCCTTGACCAATGCGATTTGGAATGATGGCGGGAAAAATACAGCCAGCCAAATCACCGTCAATGGAGATGTCAATATTTCCATGTCTGGCGGTTATGGTGGCAATGGTGTCGCTATCCAGAAGTCGTTCCGCTGGGGCGAAAACAGTCAGGAATCGACGGCATCTTCTGCTATTACGATTCATGGCAATCTGAAAATTGCCGGGGAGGACAGTGCAACGTGGGGCATTCCTGTCAATCAGGAGAATGTTCTGTCTCGTTTCAATAATGCAGGCATCCTGACGAATATTGAAAAAAGCAAAGTCACTGTCACTGATGATGTAGATATGGCGGTGTATGGCAATGGAATTACCACCAATGCAAGAGATAGCGAGGTATCCATTGGCGGCGGTCATATTGTTGTGCCGCAGGGAACGAAATACGGCTATTATACACTGGGTGCCTATGCAGGTACGATCAATGTCAATATGAATGAGGCAGGCTCCGCAGCCGGTACACATGATGTACAGCTGGATGGAGATGTATTTGCGTTAAAATCGACGGGCACCATCAACTTGGGGTTGACAACGAAGAATTCCTACTTGCATGGTATTGTTGACAACGGCGGCAAGGTCAATATGTGGCTGCAGAATGGGGCCGTCTGGACCAATGAAGCGAAAAATACCCGCTATAAACAGGACGATGAGGATGTAGGAAACAATGAGGTAAGCCGTGTGACATTCCTGCATGGGGGTACGAAGTCGGGGACTGGTGATACAGCGGGTGTCATCATTCAAACAGCAAACAGCAAGTCGCTGACGATCGACAAATTCTCTGGAGCGGCCAAGGTACTGTACTCACATGATAGCAATACCCCCACGAAGATATTGGGCGGGGATGTGAACATCGGCACAGCTTCAAGTGGGTCGGAAATCGTTCTCCGGACGGATTATGATGACAACATGCAGTCTGATGCAGTAAAGAATCAGGTTTTGAATGCATTGGCAGAAAAACTGTACTATAAAAATGCTGTCAATGGTGAGAAATTCCTTTCCGGGAAAGTGGAAATCGCGGAAGGCTTGACAGCTTCCTCTGTGGCTAAATATACCGGAAATATTGCATTTAATCAGACGAATGGTCAGGGCAGCTTTGCAGGCAGTGGAGAAACGCCGGAACCTCCGGCTGAACAGTCGAAGACGCTTTTCACGTCTTCGATAACTGGCGGAGATGACAAAGAGTACAAGGATGATCATGTATGGCAGGATCAGGTGTACACCTTTACCAAGGATAAAACGACTGTCCAGGTAGAGGGAGGCGCAGCTGTCGATGCAGTGAAAGACGTGACTATCACAGCCGATGGAAATGAACTGGATCTGACCGGCGGAGAAGCCGGGATCCGTGCAGCGGCTGGAAAGACGGTAGATATCACGGCAGGTACACTCAAAGTCAATGGCAAGACGGGGATCGATGCGGCTGGCACCGTGACACTCAAGGGCAAGAGCGAAATCACCGGGACTGAAAAGGCTGTCAACGTACAGAAGGGCGGAAGCGTAACGCTTGGCACATCGACCATCTCTGGAGATGTAGAAAACAGCGGCCATCTGACACTTGATGCAGCGACGACCGTGAGCGGCAGCATCGCCAATGCGGGCGTCCTTGCGGTAAACGGTGAGACCCATGCCAAAGATCTGACCACAACGGGAACAATGACTGTAGGAACTGATGGTGTGCTTGCGGCAGACAATATCAATGTCAATGGAGGTACCTTCACAGCCAATGGCAGTGTGAGCAGCACTGTCAAAGCTGACAAAGGCGGCAAGGCCATCCTGAAAGGAAAGAAAACCGCACTGAAAGGCCTGGTGAGTGGTGATCAGTCCAGCATCGAAGCGACCCTTTCCGGAAAAGACTCCGCATTAAACGGCAGTCTTGAGGGAGCAGGGAGTGTGACTCTGTCATTGACAGATCAAGCAAACTGGACAGGGAATGCCGTTGGAAACGGGGCTTACGCCGTTACCATCGGGAAAGACAGCACCTGGACGGGAAGCAGTGCAGGAAACAATACCAGCCTCACCCTTGAAGGCACTTGGAACAACCGTGGAACAAGCAGCCTGAAGCAGATGGCAGGAAACGGTGGCGTCATCGATATGACAGATGCAAAGGCTGGCACCGTCACCATCCAGAACTATGGCGGCAGCAGCACCTATATCTACAAACACGACACAACAAAACCGGCAGACGCCAACAGTGGTTACGCTATCCTTGGCGGAGATGTGAAGATTTCTCATGCAGACAAAGGCAGTGAGATCACCCTTCTTACCGATCGCACTGGTTTGGATTTAGATTCGACCAAAGCAGATGAGAAGAACCTCATCAGCGGCACGCTGAATGCGCTCGCGGGAAAACTCTACTATACCGGCTACGCAGATGGAAATCTTAGCGGAACAGTCAAGATCGCAGAAGGCTTGACGGCATCTTCTGCCAGCTTGAGATCTGAAACCATCACTTTCTCCACTGCTGATACAGGTACCAAGAAGGCAGGACAGGGATTCTATGATTATACGCCGGAAGAGGATACGAAGACTTACGAAACGGGAGCTATCAAGAAATCCGAAAATATTGGGGAAACACGCGAAAGTGATGTCAATGGGCTCGTGTCTGTCAACGTAACGGATGCACAGACGGGAGTAGCCAATAGCGCTCCCAGCGCGCTGTATGCTTCGAGTGATTTGTCAGCGCCGTTGGTGGTTGATTTACAGGGGCATGCCCTGCAATTAAGCACTGGTGGTGATGCCAATAAATATCTGTCTACTGTATATGTAGCTGATGGGAAAACCATTCAGATCAAAGATTCGGCAGGAAGTGGTTCTGTAAAAATCTCTGCGGGTGTCGGGAACGATGGAAATGCAGATAATAAAACGAACTACACCTATGGGATCCAAGTTTCAAGTGAAGGCAGTTTGATTTCTGATGCCAATGTAGAGGTAGATGGGGTTAAGTCTAACGGTTCTTCTAGGGTATATGGTATTTATGTGAATAGCAGTGGACAGGTTGCATTCAATAAGGATCTTACGATTAAAGGTGTACAAAACGCGAATAAAGTAGGACCCAATACAGCAGGCATTTATCTCGATAGCAGTGCGAATATGACGATTCACGGAAATATGGATATCGAGAATGTGGCTGGATATGCTATCCGTGCGATGACAGGTGCTACCCTTACCACGTCCGGCGGGGTCATCAAAGCTATGGATATGGCGAATGGAACCGCATACAGCAATTATTATGCTCTGTTTGCCAATAAGGGCACCATCAATCTCAATACCGGTGATGGGATCACGGCAGGCGTGCTGGATATGACTGGGGATATGAAAGTCACCGATAATGCGGCTTCTTTGATCAACGTCAATCTGACCAAGGGCTCCCAGTGGACAGGGGCTGCCAGCAATATACCAAGCAGCACATACAACGCTCCATCTGGACAAATCAATATGACTATGGCAGAAGGTTCCAGCTGGACGCACCAGACCGGTATGTCGGCAGATACACTGAAATCTACGTTTGCAGGTAGTAATATTTCCAAATTGAACAGCAATGGCGGCTTGGTTTATCAGAATTCCGACAAAGCTATCACCGTCTACAACTATAGCGGTGATGCTACGGTTGTTTACCAGCATGATGCCAATGATCCGCTGACCATCCATGGCGGTGATTTTACGATCAAGGCTGCCGCTGCTGATTCCAAGATCACTTTGGTTACCGATAGCCAGGGGATTACCGGTGGCTTTGAAGCTAGTGATACGGCAGCAGAAAAGAATCATGTCAAGGAAGTACTGAACAAGCTGGCTAATAAGCTGTTCTATACAGGTTACAAGGATGCAAATCTGTCTGGCGTTGTTAAGATTGCAGACGGTCTGACAGCATCTAGTGTAAGCGCTACTGTCAAAGCTTCCGGCGATGTGACCTTCTCTGACGGAACTAATGGGACGAAAAAGGCAGGACAGGGATTCTATGCCTATACGCCGGAACAGGAAAAGCCCAATTATAAAACGGGCGCTATTACTAAGTCCGAAGATATCAGCCTGAGCCGTGAGCTGGATGAAAGCGGTGTAGCACATGTTGCTGTAACCGAATCGAATGTCACTAGTAATTTTGCCAGCGCCCTTTACGCAGGCGAATCTACTGATCCGTCCAGCCCGATGACTGTCAAAATGTCTGGCAAGGGCCTGGCTTTGCATGCTGAGCAATCCGACGGACAGGCAGCAGCGATTTACGCAGGCGCTAATACCTACATCAAGGTTATTAATCCGTCTGCTGACCAAAAGCTGGCGATTACAGCAAGCAATACGGATACCAGAGGCTCTCATGGCATTTACGCCCTGGGCAATGCGCACCTGAATATTTCCGGTCCGGTAGAAATTACTGATGTGATCACTCAGGGTGATGCCGCAACCGGCATCAATATCCAGGGCCAGCAGAGCGAGATTACTATTGATGGCCCGCTGACAATCCGCAATGTCAAGGGAATTAGAGAACGCGGCGCAGGCATGAATGCTTCCGGTATTCAGGTCACCGGTGACAGCTCCACTGTGACTGTCAGTGGTCCGGTCGATATCTCCGGTGTACGCGGCAGCGGTATCAAGCTCGCTGGCAAGGATACGAAGGTATCTGTCGGCGGCGGCACCATCACGGCAGCTGAAGACAGTGATAAATCGCATAATTTCTATGCAGTCCGCGTAGATAAAGGCACGCTGGACATCAACATGAAGGACGGCGCTGCAGGCGATACGACCACCAAGATTACCGGTGATATGTATGCTACAGGCCAATATGGTAAGAAGGTCGTGGAATATACCGGCGGCGAGCTGATCGACTGGAATGACGCAGGCATTCTTAATGTGGCTTTGACTGATAAGGATTCCTTCTGGAAGGGCGTGGCTGCTTATGATATGTATAACGACAACTATGGCACAGGCGGCAATACTGCGCACGATATCGGCCAGTTCAATCTGTATCTGCAAAACGGTGCCACTTGGACCAATGAGCAGCAGTCTCACGTGACAACAACGACCATAGCGTCTAAAAATCCTGTATGGGAAGGCAGCACGCTGGCAACACTGCATGGCGGTAAGGATGCCGATAATGCAGGCTTGATTTACCAGAAGGATACCAATCCTATTTCTGTTGTCAATTACAGCGGTCATACCACTGTATTCTATGAGCATGATGCTGCTGATCCGACCAAGATGATTGGCGGCAGCTTCCATATTACCAATGCAGCAGAAGGCTCTGCTATCACCTTTATTACGGATAACAAAGGCATTACTTCCGGCTTTGCAGAGGGAGATTCCGCTGATGCTAAGGATCAAGTGGCACGCGTGCTGAACAACCTGGCAGGCAAGCTGTTCTACAAGAACTATACGGATGGTCATCTCTCTGGCGTAGTGAAGATTGCTGAAGGCCTGACAGCTTCTTCCGCAGCACTGAAGACTGGCGATATTTCCTTCTCTACGGAAGATACAGGCACCTTGACACCTGGCCAGGGCTACTATGATTATAAGACCAGCAAGCCTGGCAGCCAGATAACTAAAGAATTTACTACGGCAATTACCGGTGATGCAGCTGCTGATACGGTTTACATAGAAAAAGGCGTACTGAAGGACGATGGCACCTATGTATTCACGGCAGACAGCACGACCATCACACCTGAAAAGCATCTGATTGCCGGTGGTGCATACCTCCCGCCAATTAGCGCAGCTATTTCCGGCTCTGACGAAAACCATAATGTGACCATGGATATGAATGGCAACAAGCTGACGGTAGATACAACAACGGATACCCATACAACCGGTATCGCAGCTGTCGGCAAGGGTGTAGTCAACATCAATAATGCCGGTGCCATGTCTGTCAGTGCAACAAGCACCAAGGCTGGTCAGACAGGCGCACTGTTCGTGAATGCTGGAGGAACGATTAATATTCACAATGCCGGTGCTGATCATGTCCTTACCTTGCGCGCGAAGAGCACGGCTCCGGCAAATGCTGCCGTGATCAAGAGCATGAACGGCGTAAGCGGCGTGATGTCCAGTATCACCGTGGACGGTCTTGTCGATATTTTGGCGGAGAAGAGCAATGCTTCCGGTGCCAACGAAGCCATCAGTGCAGTTGCCTCTAAGGTTGAGATTGGCGGCGGCATCATCAAGGCTATTAACGGAGCAGAATATGCGATCCGTGCTTATGGTGAATTCGCTTCCAAGAACCGCGGACAGGTGAATGTGAATGTCAAGAAGGATGCCAAAGGTGCTATCATCGGTGCAGGCAGCAATACTGTTCAGCTGGAAGGCAATATCTATCTCGGCGGCGGCATGGATAATGCCGGTGCAAGTGCAGATGTCAGCCTCGGTCTGAATACGAAGGACTCCTTCTGGAAGGGCGATGTAAGCAATGCTAACGGCAGCAGTGCAGGTATCGTGAACCTTTACATGGGAAGTGGCGCAACCTGGACCGGCAATAACCTTTCCGGCAATACCGTAAACGCTAATCTGGATCATGCAACCTGGACCGGTTACAGCAATGGCAATGCGATGCACCTGAAGCTGGATAATTCTATCTGGAATGTAAATGGCGCCAGCAAGCTGGCTTCCTTCTCCGGTGATAAAGGCAGCATCTTTGTGGCAAGCAATGCAGGCAACATCAGCGTAGGTGATTACAGCGGCAATACCACTGTGATTTACAGCCATGATGCTGATCATCCGACCGATATTCTCGGCGGTAGCTTTACCATCGGTCAGGCTGATGCCGGCTCCAATATCACGCTTATCACGGATAACCAGGGCATCACGAAAGGCTTTACCGCACAGGATAAGGCTGAAGACCAGAATATGGTCAATGAAGTTTTGAACAAGCTGGCACAGAAGCTCTTCTACACCGCGAATGACGGCAAGCTGGCTGGTACGGTCAAGATTGCTGAAGGACTGACCGCTTCCTCCAAAGCGCTCAAGACCGGCGATATCAGCTTCTCCACCGATGCAACCGGCACGAAGACACCTGGTCAGGGCTTCTATGAGTATACGGCCAAGGATGATTCCGTTATTACTGATCCGATCACCGGTAATCTGGATAAGAAGTATGAAAATCTGGGCATCGAAACCGAAAAAGGCATTTACAACTTCACGCAGGATACAGTGATCGATGTCACAAAGGGTGATTACAGCTCGAACCTGAGTGCTATTGAATCCAGTGGCGGACCGATTACGATTCATGCCGACGGAAAGAATTTGGACGTATCCTACCATGTTTTGAAGGGCAGCAATGTGGCACGTGCGGTCGCTACCGGTCTCAGCTATGGAAAATCGAAGGATGTGACCATTACAGCTAAGAGCCTGAAGCTCAGTACGGATACCACAGGCTTCTATGCCCAGGGTGTTTATGCAACCGGCGGCAAGATCACCATTGATGCAGACACCACCATTTCTACCTCTGCCCAGAAAGAAAGCAATGGCATTTACAGCGGAAATGGCGGTACTGTCACCATGAGCGGCAACCTGACTATCCAAAAGGATAGCAAGGCAGCGAATTACATTGCGCTGAAGTCTGACGACAATGGCGTGATCAACGTCAATATGAAAGACGGCAAGGAAGGCGCAGGCATCGTGAAGATCGATGGCGATGTCTTCACCAAGTCGGCAGAAAGCTACGATGAATGGGATGATGAAACGACATCTACTTCTTCTACCGTTAATCTGGCATTGCAGGGCAAAGACAGCAGCTGGAACGGCCGCAGCCTCTACGAAGTGTCTTCCGGTGATAACTCAACCAGTTATGGTACCTTCAACCTGTGGCTGACAGATGGCGCAGCCTGGACAAACGAGAAGAACGGCAAGGAGGTTCCGAAAGGTTTTGCAGGCAGCCATGTAACCAACTTCGTAGGTGGTGCAGATGCAGCTCATGCAGGTCATATCTTCCAGAACGACAGCAAGAATCTGACCATTGATAACTACAGCGGCAATACCAACATCTTCTATGCACACACTGGCAACGGCGAAACAGCTGATAATTATGCAGCTGGCGATACCATTATTAAGAGTGCAGCAGCAAGCTCTGCAGTATCCTTGATTACTGACAACAAAGGCGTTGCAATGGGCAACAAGGAAAGCGTAGCAAACGTGCTGAACGCACTGGCTGGCAAGCTGACCTATAGCAACTTTGCAACTGGCGAAAAGAATCTGACTGGCGTAGTGAAGATTGCTGCTGGCCTGACTGCTTCTAGTGCAGAACTGGAAACCGGCGACATCACCTTCAATGAAAAAGGTCAAGGCACCTATGTTAAGCCTGAGCCGGTGGATGATACCCACTTTACGGAAAAGATTACAGGTGCAATGGATCAGAAGTATGTAGATCTCGGCATCGAAAAAGAGAAGGGTGTTTACACCTTTACCAAGGATGCAACCATTAAGGTTACTAAGGGCTTGTCTGAGCTGGGCGCTATCGAATCAAGCGGCGGTCCGATTACGATTAATGCCGACGGAAAAGCATTGGATGTTTCCTATACTGTACCTAAAGGCGATAATGTTGCACGCGCAGTAGCTACTGGCAGCAGCTTTGGTAAGAGCAAGGATATTACCATTAAGGCTGACAGCCTGAAGCTCAGCGCCGATACTACAGGCTTCCGTGCTCAGGGTGTTTATGCAAAAGATGGTAAGATTACGATTGATGCCAACACTACTATTGCTGCCTCTGCCCAGAAAGAAAGCAATGGCATTTACAGCGGCGGTACCGTCACCATGAGCGGCAACCTGACTATCCAAAAGGATACCAAGGCGGAGACTTATTATGCACTTAACGCTGATGACAATGGCGTAATCAACGTCAATATGAAAGACGGCAAGGCAGGCGCAGGCATTGTCAAGATCGATGGCGATGTCTTCACCAAGTCGGAAGAAATCTACGATGAGGATGACGACGAAACAACTTCCACTTCTTCCACCGTAAATCTGGCACTGCAGGGCAAAGACAGCAGCTGGAACGGCCGCAGCCTCTACGGAGTTACTTCCGGTGATGATTCCACCAGTTATGGTACCTTTAACCTGTGGCTGACAGAGGGTGCCACCTGGACAAACGAGAAGAACGGCAAGGCGGTTCCGAGCGGCTTTGCAGGCAGCCATGTAACCAACTTCGTAGGTGGTGCAGATGCAGCTCATGCAGGCCATATCTTCCAGAACGACAGCAAGAATCTGACCGTTGATAAATACAGCGGCAACACTAACATCTACTATGCACATACTGGTAACGGCGAAACAGCTAGCGACTACGCAGCAGGCGACACTATTATCAAGAGTGCAGCTGCCGGTTCTCAGATTTCCCTCATCACTGGGAATAACGGTATCGCAATGGATAACGAATACAGCGTAGCCAATGTCCTGAATGCTCTGGCAGGAAAGCTCACCTACAGCGCCTATGCAAAAGGCGAGAGGAACCTCACCGGCTTTGTGAAGATCGCCGATGGTTTGACCGCAAGCAGTGCAGCAATGCCAATGCAGACCGGCAACATCGCCTTCAGCGATAAAGATGGCAAAGGCAGCCTGGCAGAAGGGACAGTCACACCTGGGGTCACCTATCCAGAAGAACAGGTGAAGGACACCTACACCCAGGCCATCACCGGCATCACGAAGGATGACTATATCTACAAGCAGAATGGCGTTCTGAAAGAAGAAGGCAAGTATACCTTCACGAAGGATCCGACAAAGATCACGGTAGAAAAGGGATCTGCTATCGATGCCAAGGCGGATATCACCATCGATACCACCAAGGCGAAGCTGGAACTCTCCGGCGAAGACGCCGGCATCAAGGCGGTTGGTCACCAGGTATCCATCACCGGCAGCACCGTGATCATCGGCAAAGACGCGATCTCCGCTTCCAATGGCGGCAAAGTCACGCTGAATGGTATGACCGACATCAAAGCAGCTGGCGAGGATGGCACAGCGATTTCTGTAGCTGACAAAGACAGTGAAGTCGCTATCACAGGCAATGCAGCCGCTTCGATCACGGGCGCAGTCTACGTCGCAGGCGGAAACCTTACTGTAAATACCGGGGCCACCACCATGAAGGGAGATGTAGTCATCGATGGTGGCAAGGCGGGCATCACCCTCGGAGACAAGGCTTCCACCCTGACAGGCGATCTGTCTGTCAGCAAGGGCGGTCAGCTGACACTCAATGTCACCAATGGAGCCAAGGTGACAGGCAGCTATGCAGTAAGCGCTGGCACCCTCACCATGAACGTCAAGGATGGCGGCTACTGGATGCTGAAAGATGCAGAAAACACCACCAGCCTGTATGCGATCCGTCTGGCTGATGCAGCAGAGGATGCGAACGCACCTGCAGCAGGAACCCTCAACGTCAATGGTGGCAGCGATAAAGCGCACACCGGCTACATCGACATGACAGAGAGGACCCAGAACCTCGATATCGCAAGGTTCAGCGGACACGAAACCTTTATCATGGCGCATAAAGACGACGGCACCTTCACCAGCGGCAACGTGAACATTGCAACAGCAGAGACCGGCTCCGGACTGACGCTTTACACAGCCAACAATGGCATCCAGATGACGGACAAAGCTGCCGTAACCAAGATCTTGACCGCATTGGCACAGAAGGCCATCTATGCAGAGGGGAACGATGCAGACAAGGTCAAGAACCTGACTGGCGAAGTAAAGATCGGCGAAGGTCTCACCTCCTCCAGTGCCAAGACCGGATTGATTTCCTTCAAAAACCAGACAGGCGCCTTGGACGCTGGCAGCATCCCGTTGGAACCGACCATTGAAGAAGGTGACTACGAGACCTTCGTCATGAAGGGCGCAAGGAGCGCTGTCACCACCTCCTTCCACAGCTGGCGTGACAACATGCAGGACACCTACACCGGAGCAGACCTCGCTGATGAAGACGGCATCTTTGCCAAAGCTCTTGGTGGCAAGACCTCCTCGGACGTCAGCGGGCTGAAAGACAGCAACAGCTACTGGGGCGCACAGGTGGGCTACGACAAAGCCCTTGCCAATGGCTGGCACACCGGCGTAGCCTTCGACTACCGTGATGGAGACAGCGACTACCTCCTGGGCGGCAAAGGCGACAACAAACTCTACAGCTTCGGTGTCTACGGCGTGAAGAAGATGGACAATGGCAGCTACTTCAGAGTGGCAGCCAAAGCCGGCCGTGTAGAAAACGAATACGACGTCTACACCGAACTCAGGAACAAGCTGCATGCAGACTACAAAGCCAATGCCTATGGCCTCACCGCAGAATACGGTAAGACCTTCGGCAGCGAGATGAGCTACATCACCCCGAAAGTACAGCTCACCTGGTCCCGTGTAGGAAGCAAGGACTACACCGGCAGTGCAAACAATGGCGCAATCATGAACATCTATCAGGACAGCTACGACAGCCTTGTCGGCCGCCTCGGCTTCGAAGCAGGCATGAAGAAAGCCCATGGCAGCCTCCATGCAGGACTCTATCTGGCGCATGAATTCAATGGAGACATCGACACCCGCTACTTTGCTAAAGACGGCGGATGGAAGTCCACCTCCTTTGACGGAGATGACACCTGGGCAGAACTGGTGCTCGGCGGAGAGTATCGCCTTGGCAGAAACAGCCAGCTCTATGCAGACTTTGCAAGAGATCTTGGCGGCGACTTCCAGAGAAAGTGGAAGCTGAATGCCGGCATCCGCCTCAGATTCTGATAGGTCCTCGATTGACCGCGTGAGAACGCAAACAAAAAAGGATGAAACTAAGCGTAAGGCTTGGTTTCATCCTTTTTGTT
>OIYF01000028.1_pt1 | contig 80294 bp, 75 predicted proteins | sample 1587971 | NCBI WGS metagenome assembly OIYF01 (sample SAMN03283248) | human gut metagenome | biome: human-associated habitat; material: feces | host: Homo sapiens | place: Peru | collected 2012 | reverse complement strand
AGCGGGCAGACTCTTGTGTAACTATACAAGGTCTATGAAACTTACATTTAACAAATGGCTTATCCCGAACTGAGGTAATAATTGCACTCTTGTTTACTAAATAGAATTTTAGATAAATGATTTTTCGTAATTCTTTTTAGTATGTGCCCTACATATCAATTGCTTTTAAAATTCTCATCTTGGGTGTTTTTAACACAGTTAAAGGCAGACAATTCTCATTTTTTGTGTATTTGACACCTTTCATTTCCTTAAATCTTCTTAACTTTGCCATTGAAAAATAGACAGGAATGAGATATACTATTAAATGCAATAAATGCGGAAAGGCCTTTGCTGCGGAAACAAAGACTTTTGGACAACAAAAATATAGATGCCCTTACTGTAATCAAGTAATGACATGTGAGTTTAATCCTCCAAAGACTTTCTGGACAAAAGCCCGTTCCATACAGCCTGTATTAGGAACCTTGCCAACGGATTCATATGGAAAGGCTTTGCCTTTAGTTGTATCTAAACTAATTACTCCTTCTGACACACTCTCTGAAATGGGGGATAAAATGGTCAACGTTGGTAAAGAATCAGGTAAAAAACTACATAGTACTATTGATTGGATATTAGATCATATTACTATATTTTTTGGTGTTTCCTTCTCACGTGTACGGCGTTTTAGAGCAGAATACGCAGATGCCGATTTGTGGCTTTTTTTTGGTTTCAGTATTATCTTTATATTATTTGTATTTGCCGGATTATTTATAATGGCTCAACTAACAAAAATAATTGTAACAGGACATTCCTGGTTACTTAAAGAGATACCATATTTGCGACATTTTTTATAAAGTAGGATTATAATACTTGCAGCGCTAATTTCTTTCGGCTCACCCATATACACGTTTCCGTCTTTCGCCCTAAAGGCAGCCTTCACAAACGGGAGCTACACATCACTCACCCCACAGAGTTTTGCTTCAAAGGTTGTTTCTTCCATCTTCGTGAGTTCCTGGTTAGTGATAGTCTCTGCCTTTGCATTGTTACCTTTCATCGTTCTTTGGCTTTAGGTTCCCACCATATGTTTTGCAGCGTCAATCACCGGGGTGGTTCCGATGAATGACGCTGCAAAGATACATGCTTCTTGCGATTCCAAAAACGCAATCGACGTTTATAATGGTTCCTTCCTTTTTGGAACGATTTCGCTCACGGCAATAATGCTGTTAGAAGGTAACCCCTCATTCGCCGTATAGCTGGGCAAGTTGGGCAACACGGTTTCTTACCTCCCACCGAACATCGTCGGGGGCCACAACCTCAAGCCCGGCGCCCATCTGAAGGATTCGGCCAATCAACTCATGGTTGGGCTCTACCGTAACGACAAACTCGCCATATTCGCCATCCGCGTGCTGCCCAAACGGAACGGAGGTGCGCCGGCTTGGGTGGATGGCCTTGGTCTCCATCAACTTGAAGATGTAGTGCGTGTGAGCGCGGACATGTATGGGTCGGACAGGATACGGCTCGCCATCGGCGTCCTTCATGTGGCTAACGCCAACAATGTCTTTGAAAAAGTTTTCGTAAAAGCCCTTTGGCGCCGGCTTATAGTCGATGCCATACAGCTCGCGCGGCTTCGAGCATATCCTGTCGAGCGCAATGTTGTAGCCAAACTCGGGCTCCTGGTTCTCCACATGGCCAAAGAGATACCAGCGGCCATTAAACTCCTTCAGATAGTGGGGTGGAAGGTCAGTGTGCGTTGTTCCTCATCGTAGGGTTTATAGTCGACCGACAACACCTGCTTGTTGATGATGGCCACATAGAGAAACGGGAGAAACTCAATGTTGGTGAGCATGCGGTCCAGACTGGCGTTCAGCACCTGCTCCCCTTTCTTGCGCTTGGCCTTGATGTCGAGCAGGTCGCGACTATCCTTGAAGAAATAATCCAACCAGGAAGAGGGGAAGAAACCGGCCGAATCCTGGCAGAACCCCCAATACTGTTTCAGGTCGCTAATGACCTTGGCGTTGCGCATATCGGAGAGCGGGTCAGCGTCGGCCCCCACGTAACGAAACCGCTTGTTGCGGTTGTTGCCATCCGTCTCAAAGCTCTCTTGTCCAGCTTTCTCATTGATGATTCGCCTCACATCGCGGAACGCCTTTCTCAATTCCCCGTAATTGTCGCAGTTCGACACGTTGCATGGCAATTCCTCAGCCGACGTGAGACCAAGGTGCTCGGCCATGATATCGGCATAAGTAACCCAGTTGCGACTCATCAGCCGCTTGTAGGTTACCTGCGCAAATTGGGCATAGTAGCTGTCGCCATCAAAAAGATTAAACTTTGTCATAGTTGCTGTGTTTTTAGTGTGGGCAAGCGCACCCCTGGGGTACGACAATCCCATGTGCCACGGGCTGCCCATTATCAGACCACAAATATACATAAACAAACCAAGACACAAAAGGAAAGCCCCCCAAAAAAGATGCATCTTTCTTTCTAAAAAGGAAAGCAAAAGGCCTTCAAATGAAGGATTTTATACAGCATTGACAACCTTATGGGAGTTTTAGCCCCATGAGACCGTAAGCGGTGGGCGAAGAATTCCTAATGCATAGGCAAAAATGGGGCGATTAGTTCCTATTGCATAGGCAAAAGTGGGATGAATCGCGCTTAATGCATAGGCAACCACAGGATTAAGCAAGTGTTTGTAGATCAAGTTTGACGAAAGTCAAAAACGGCACGTCACGAGGGGGCAGAAGTTCTTAGCCCACAGCGTTTGCCTTTTGGCCCACCCTCACTTGGCCCGAGCCACTGAGGCACATCACAGGAAAACTCCGTATAGCGGCCGTAGTGTGATGTTCTCTTGTTGGCGATAGGGCAGCATGGAGTAGCGTATGGCAGCTTAAACCATCCCATCGCTTTACACTTTTCGACACATGATCATGGCGAAATGTTACACTTTCCGACACATGCATTCGCCAAAAAGCTACACTTTTCGACACATACCACCAAACAAAACCGTGAAAAACAAGCGTGCCATTATGTTTTTTAAGTCCTGCAGCAAGAGGGGTGCTGGGTAGTTACGCCGCGCCTTTCATCCCCAATCGGTCATTAGATTTCAATTCTTGGTAGTGTTTCTTCCGGCAGGTTGCGACAGTCGTGGTGAAGGCATAGCGAGCTATGGCAAAACGCGAATGGAAGCAAGATGCTCGGAAGAAACGCTGACAAGAGTTGAAAAGAAACAATAACATCCTACTATTACTCCTATTTCGGTCTAATGACCGATTTGGGATCATGGTCGGCAGGCTGGCGGGCCACGTGGCGCATGGGGAGCAACCGCTTTGGGAACGATTGCGCAAATTGGGAACGATTGCGGTAACGTTCCCAAGAAACAAAGCCGTTTTTAGCTTTGCCACACACATGGGATAAACTACATTTGCAAGCGTAAACCATTAACAATCAGAAACCTAATTCCTGCTAATGAAGAGAATTTCCACATCGCTCATCGCCTCGGCCTTATGCCTAACGGCTCCGGCGCAAATGCACCTTTCGACCAGTTTGCAGAACAACCATCTGTGGCGCGGCATGGAGGTGGCCGACGGTTGCCTTATCCTGACAGACCTTGGCTACACCTTTGCCAATGGGCAAGCCACGCTCGGCCTGTGGGGCGGAACCAACACGCAAGGCTCCTACAAGGAGATAAACCATTACATCACGCTGCGCGCCGCTGGACTGGAGCTCTGCGCCATGGACACCTACAACTTCTCGCCCGGCGCCACCTACAACAACCATGAGTATTTCAACTATTCGGCACACGAGACGGGCCGCTTCCTCAACTGCACGCTGAGCTACCGCTTTCAGCAGCCTAAGTTCCCGTTGCTCCTCAGCTGGTCGACCATCATGTTTGGCCGCGACCGTTCCGTCGACAACAAGCAACAGAAATACTCTACGTTTGTTTACGCCGAATACCCCCTCTACAACAAGGAGGGATGGCAAGTGGACGCTGGTCTGGGCGGAGCCTTCGCCTTGAACAAGGCTGGCGAAAAGCAACACTTCTACGGCACAACGTCGGGCATCGTACATGCGCAACTGAAGGTGAGCCACGACCTGAAGATAGGTTCCTACACGCTGCCTGTGCATGCCATGGGCATGTGGAATCCACAGTCGCAGAAAGCCTACTTCCAGATAGGTGCGCAAATACTGCACCTGTAAGCCCAACCAACAGAATACATAGTAAAGGTGGGGCCTATAAATAACCACCGCAAAAGACAATAAACACTTAAACCCAAAAGCATGATGAACATCAAAGATTTCACAACGGGCGTTCAGCACATCGGCGTCCCCACAAACAACATCGAGGAGACCATCAACTTCTATCTCACGCTCGGCTTTACCCAAGCCCTGCGTACCGTCAACGGCACAGAGGAGGTGGCGTTCCTCCAGCTCCACAACCTCGTGATAGAGACCTATCAGAACCGACAGGCCGCCATGGCCTGCGGCGCCATCGACCACATTGCCATCGACGTGAAGAACATCGACGAGCTGTTTAAGGTGGTGCAGCGCGCCGGTCTGAAAATGCTCGACACCCAGGTCAATGGCTTGCCGTTCTGGGCGCATGGTGTGAGGTTCTTCACCATCGAGGGACCCAACAAGGAGAAGATAGAGTTCTGCGAAAAACTATAGTCTATTGAGAATTTAGCATTGAGAGTTTAGCGTTGAAAGTTGAGAGTTATGATTGCCATACCACTCTCAACTTTTTTATTCCAAATCGGTCATTAGATTTCAATTCTTGGTAGTGTTTGTTTCGAGCAGGTTGCGACAGTCGCGCCCAAAGGCATAGCGGGCTATGGAGAAACGCGAAAGGAAGCAAGATGCCGAAAGAAACACTAATTACGTTGAGCATTTTACCATCGCTGCCGCACGGGGGGGATAAGGGTGAAGGCAGCCTTATTCTGAGCGACCTCATAGCTGATGCCAAGAAAAAGGGTAAAACTGTAATACTTGAGACAGCCCCTCCCATTGACGATATTTCCGTATCACGCCAACATTTCTACGAACGCATGGGTATGGTCATCTATCATTTCCCACATAAGCATCCGCCTTACCGCAAGGAATTTCTTCCCCATTCTCTCCGCATTATGTCAGCAAACCAAAAAGTCTCTGGCAAACTGTACGACCAGTTTGCCAGAGACCTGAACGACGTTGTCATGTAACGTTGCTTTTATTTCCTGTATCCTCTCAGTGCATACCATAGCAGCACAAACTCGCAAACGAGCGCTATGGTCCACGTAAACTGCCATGAGCCCACCGTGTCGGCCATCATTCCCTGAAGCACGGGGAACACCGCCCCACCAAACACGCCCATCATGAATACGCCTGAGGCTCGCGAGGTGTATTGGCCTAGACCGTCGACGGCAAGCGTGAACACGCAGCTCCACATCACCGAGTGGAAGAGTCCCACCGCGGCCAAGAGCCAAAGGTTCTCGGTGAGCATGGCGGCCGTCATGAGCGCTATGGCCCCGAGCGTAACGGTGATGAGCATCGGGCGTGGCTTGACGTTTTTCATCGACGCCGACACCATTCGCCCTACGAGGAAACCGCCCCAATAGATTGTGGCAAGCAAGGCTGGCGACAGATCCACGCCACCGGCCATGAGCTCCATGGCGTGGAGGTTGATGTTGTTGCCAATGCTCACCTCCGTACCCACGTAGAAGAAGATGGTTATCACGCCATTTCTCAGGTTGCGGAACGACCACACGCTCCGTGCCTTTTCTGCTGTAGAGGCGGCCGTGTTGGCGGCCGAGGCCGACCGTGTGCCCTCGAGGTCGGGCAAGGCCAGACGGTTTGTCGTCATGGTGGTAATGATGATGCAAACGGTCATCAGGATGAAAGGCAGGGTGAGTTGCGATGCGTCGACACTGTCGAGCGGCACTCCAGCGAACATAATGCCCGTAACGAAGAGGGGCGCTATGGTTGTGCCAAACGAGTTGACGGCGCAGGTGAAGTTCATCCTTTGCACCGCACTTGTACCCGGCAACGGATAGGCGGCGATATACGGATTGATGACCACCTGGAGCATGGCGGCTGCCGTGCCCATGAGGAACGATCCCGTGAGAAACACGAAATAGCCAAACGGCACAAAGTCGCCATCGGCCACAAGGCCCACATTGCCAGCATACTCGGCGCAAAAGGCAGAGGCGGTGTAGAACACCAATCCCGCCACCATAACCATGAGCGAGCGTATCAGCGTGCGCTTATAGCCGATGAGGTTGAGCAGTCGCCCCGTGCGCGAACTGTTGAGCAGATAGCCCAGGAAGAAAGCGAACGACACGAGGGTGGTCAGCGAGTTGCGCATTGCCGTAGCGCCAGAGAGAAACGCTATCTTGAGCGGTCCTTGGCACTGGCCGTTGACCGTGGTGAGGAATCCCACGATGAAATAGATGAATGTGAGCAGCAGGAACGGTCCTGCGCTCTTTATGCTTAGGGATTTCATGATGATGTTAGGTTTTTAGAGGTGGCGGAGGCGCTGTGGCCTCCGCCTTCATGGATTAAGTCGTTTGCGGTGGCAATCTCTGCTACCCACCTACAGTATGCCCTCAAGGGTCTTCATGGCTCCCTTGCTCTTGATGCTCTCCACCATCTGCAGGTAAGGCTGCGTAAAGTGGTTGGCAGCGCGCAGGTCGGTGCTGCGGAACGGCGAGAGGGCCAGGAACTGAAGCGGCTCGTCGCTTGCGATGAGCTGGCGGTCGTCGGCGGTGAGCCATGGGTCGGCCACCTCAAACTGCTCGCCATTGTCGTCGGTGTGATACTTCAGGTAGTGGCGATAGGCCGCAAAGAGATAAGCCACACGTGTGAGGTCCTTGTCGTCGCGTATCATTTTCTCCAAGTTGGGCATGACATACACCGGGAACTTCGAGGCGCCGTCGAAGCACAGGCGGGCCACCTGGTCGCTCACCTTGCGGTTGCCGAAGCGCTCGCATAGGGTCTGCTTGTAGAGCTCAAGGTCGGTGTCTTTGGGAGCCGGCACATACGGAGTGATGTCGATGTCCATAAACTGGCGCACAAACTTGGCTATGCGCTCATCGTGCATGGCGGCGTCCACCTTGCGGTAGCCGTAGAGGAACGAGGGATAAGAGAGCAGCGTGTGGGAAGCGTTGAGCAGCGACAACTTCATGTTCTCAAAAGCCGTAACGTCGTCGGTCATCTGAGCGCCAACGGTCTCCCATGCCGGGCGCCCGGCGGCGAAGTTGTCCTCCACAACCCACTGTATGAAGTCCTCGCAATACACCGGCGCCAGGTCGTCGGTGCCATTCTCCTCGTTAAGGCGCTTAATGTCCTCGGGGCGTGTGGCGGGGGTGATGCGGTCTACCATGGAGTTGGGGAAGGTCACATTGTCTTCCATCCATTCAGCCAGCACCTTGTCTTGGGCCTCAACAAACGACATGAAGGCGCGGCGAGCCGTATTGCCATTGTGCTGAAGGTTGTCGCAAGAAAGAATGGTGATGGGGCCCGCACCTACGGCCTTGCGGCGACGAAGGCCCTCGGCCACATAGCCAAAAGCTGTCTTTGGGTCGTTCGGAAAGTTAATGTCGTGGGCCACCTGTGGGTTGTCGAGCATAAACTCGCCCGTCTGGCGCGATATGTTGTATCCGCCCTCCGTGATGGTCAGCGTGATGATGCGTATGTCGGGGCTGGCTATCTTGTCGAGAATGGCGTTTTTCTCCTCCATGCCCCAATAGAGCTCCACCAAGGCTCCAAGACGGTACACCTCGTTGTTGCCGTCGCGTCCGCATACGGTAAGGGTGTATTCGCCATTCTGGGCCTTCAGGGCCTTGTAGAGGGTCTCGTCTCTCTCGAGGATCATCGCTCCACAGATGCCCCAACCACGCTGGGTGGCATCTTCAAGCAGCTTGCTGGTCATAAACTCGAGGTGGGCGCGATGGAAGTTGCCTACACCAAAATGAAGGATGCCTGCCTTGACCGAGTTGCGGTCGAACGAATACGATTTGATTACATTTGTTGTCATAATATTTTTGGTTTTTAGTTATTGTCGCTGCAAAGATATACGGCAAAAAATGGGTTTCAAAGTTTTTTTTAAGGGGAATTATTGGGAACGATTGCGGTAACGTTCCCAAAATCTGCAAACGTTTTAAACCTTACTCGCCTGTCGACGCCCGACACCTCATTTCCGTGCGCAGCACGATCTTCTGGTTCTCCGCCTCTGGGTTGCGCACCTTCTCAAGCACGAGCTCGGCGGCACGCTGCCCCATCTCGGCAAGCGGCGGCTCAACGGTGGTGAGCTGCGGAAAGACAATGGTCGAGAGCTCGGTTCCCGAGAATCCGGCCACAGCCACATCCTCGGGTATGCGGCGGCCTATCTCGCGCAAGCGGTTCATGGCTCCGATGGCGAGGGTGTCGGTAAAGGCATACACGGCATCAAACCCCACGCCCCCTCGAACAAGGCTATCCACGGCCGCCGCCCCGTCGGCAAACGTCATGCCCGTCTTGATAACCAGTTGCGGGTCGTACAGGTGGAATTTCTCCATTGCCTCGCAGTAGCCACGGCCGCGCTCCACGGCATTGTACACATCGTCGGGGCCATAGAGGTAAGCGATGCGGCGGCGCCCAAGACGTATGAGGTGCTCGGCCATGAAGAAGGAGTCGTTGTTGTCGTCGACCATCACCTGGGGCATGTCGTCCAGCCCATGCGGTATGCGGTCGTAGAACACGATGGCCATGCCCTCTTCGGCAAGACGCCGGTAGGTCTCTATGTTATGCTTGCAGCTGCACAGGCTCACAATGAGGCCGTCGACCATAAACTCCTCCATCATCCGCAAGCTGTCGCGCTCGCGGTCGGGGTTCTCGTCCGACTCGGCTATCATCACCTTCTGGTTGTTCTTGTAGAGCACGCTCTGGATGCCCGCCACCACCTGCGAGGCGTATGGCGTGTGCATCTCGGGCACAATCACACCTATTGTATTGGTGCGGCCCATCTTGAGATTCATGGCTACCGGATTGCGGCGATAGCCCAAACGCTCGGCCTCACGCAGCACGGCAGCGCGGGTCTCACTACGTATATTCTTGTCGTCGGTCAAGGCTCGCGACACTGTCGACACCGAGATGCGCAGCGAGCGGGCTATGTCTTTTATGGTTACATGTTTCATTGCAGGTAGAACAGCTGGGGGTTAATGATACATTATCTATCATTTGCAAAAATACAAAAAAAACAGAATATCGCTTGACATAGAACATGAAAATCTTGGTCGGAGGCCCAGCGTAACACATATTTCAAGGAAAAGCGCACCTTTGCACTCTCGAAAAGGATAACCCTACAACGAGACGGGATCATCGCGCAGCAATCGATTGCAATCGTTTGCAGATTTTGGGAACGTTGCCGCAATCGTTTGCAAAAAGAAAGAGACAAAAGAAAGAAATGGCTTGCTCCAGAATGGCTAACTTAGCCGTCGCAATGAGCAAGGTTTTCGTTAAGCCAGATGAGCAGCGCTAAGTTTACTTAAGCTCTGCCATGGCGAGAAAACGTGCCATGAAATGGAACTAATAAACCTTTATATTATGAGCATCAATATCCAGAGAAATCAGAAGAAAAGAGTAGTAATCGTTGGTGGCGGACTCGGCGGACTGCGCCTGGCTGAAGACCTCTACGGGTCGGGCATGCAGGTGGTACTGATCGACAAGAACAACTTCCACCAGTTTCCACCGCTGATCTATCAGATCGCCTCGGCGGGTATCGACCCCAGCAGCATATCGTTCCCCTTCCGACAGATTTTCCGCAAGCGAAAGGACTTCTATTTCCGCATGGCTGAAGCTCGCATGGTTGACGTGGAAAAGAAAATCCTACAGACCTCCATCGGCAAAATCGACTACGACTACCTGGTTCTGGCGGCCGGAGCCACAACCAATTTCTTTGGCAACAAGAACATCGAAGAGTGGGCCATGCCCATGAAGACCGTGCCCGAGGCCATGGGCCTGCGCAACGCCCTGCTCTCCAACTTGGAGCGCGCGCTCACCTGCGCCACCGAGGAGGAGCGACAGGAACTGCTCAACGTGGTGATCGTGGGCGGTGGCGCCACCGGTGTGGAGATTGCCGGCGCCTTGTCGGAGATGAAGCGCTACGTCATACCCTACGACTATCCCGACATGGACTCGTCGTTGATGCACATCTACCTCATCGAGGCTGGCGACCGTCTGCTTGCCGGCATGTCGCCCGCCTCATCAGAGAAAGCGTACCACTTCCTCAAAGGCATGGGCGTCGACATACAGTTTGGCAAGATGGTTACCGACTACCGCGACCACAAGGTCATCATGAAAGACGGAACGGAGATTCCCACACGCACCTTCCTCTGGGTGTCGGGCATCAGGGCCAACGCCATGCCGGGCATCGACGAGAGGCACATGGGGCGTGGCTTCCGCTTTAAGGTCGACGCCTTCAACCGCATCCCTGGCATCGACGGGGTGTTTGCCATTGGCGACCAGTGCCTGCAAACCACCGACGCGGCTTATCCCAACGGTCATCCGCAGGTGGCCCAGGTGGCCATACAGCAGGCCAAGAACCTCGCCAAGAACCTCAAGATGATCAACGAGGACCTGCCCGACAGCGCGCTCACACCCTTCACCTACAACAACCTCGGCTCCATGGCGACCATTGGCCGCAACAAGGCCGTGGTGGAGATCGGCAAGTTCCGCAGCCAGGGCTTCTTCGCCTGGATACTGTGGCTCGTGGTGCACCTGCGCTCCATCCTCGGCGTGAAAAACAAGATGATGGTGCTGCTCAACTGGTTGTGGAAATACGTGAGCTACAACGACTCTATCCGCATGATTACCTATGCCACCAAACCGCGTGAGGTGCAAGAGCGCATCAAGCGCGAGCAGCGTACCCACCTTGGCGAAGACCTCATGGACTAAGACCTTTTGAAAGTGTGGAGTGTGGGATGTTGGATTTGGAATGTTGAGTGGCCATTCGGCACGCGAATATTTCTCCCACAGATCGCACAGATCGACACAGATGCCATGCGGGCTGATATTTTAAAGAACACGAATCTCACGAATCTTACGTGACCCGGCGAAGCCCCACGGACTTTGTCGGGTGAGCCGTTATGGACTTGAATTTTATGTAATAATGTTTTTTATACTAACATTACGGATTATTTCTTTACATTAGGTTTCTCCAAGCCATAACCTTTACGCTTGTCTTCATAAAGCAAAATCAAGGATATGATTATTGCCACAGCACCGAAACCTGCAAAAATGGTCATTGTTTCTGTGTAATCTATGTTGCCTTTAAAATCTGTATTTGATTGGTTTACTTTTCCTATCCAAACGGGGATTAAAGCAAGGCCGATATTTTGTATATAGAAAATCAATGCATAAGCAGTTCCTAAAAGTTTCATTGGAATAATTTTGGGAACAGAAGGCCACATCGCAGAGGGTACCAATCCAAAAGCTACTCCTAATACAATCATCACTACGATTGCTATCATCCAAGAATCAATAGGTAAAGCGAAGACAATGTGTACACAAGTTAGAAGAATGCTACCAATGAGCATTAAGGTTGCACCTTTTCCAAATTTATCATACACATGACCAAAAAGTGGTGTCAAGAAAATTGTTCCAAACGGGAGCATTGCAGGAATCATGCCAGCGATGCTTGCATCAACATGATATTTCATGACCATGAGTTTTGTAGCAAACTTCAAGAAAGGGAATACACCTGCATAAAACATCAAGCATAACACTGCAATACACCAAAATCCTGGTAAAGAAAATAATTGTGACAAATCAGAAAATTTAAAACCTTCATCGGACTCATCATTAGAAACAGATGCTACAGAAGCATCTTCTCGTTTGTCCATTACACAATAAACGATAAAGGCTATGGCGCCAGCACAAAGAAGTGCTGCCCCCAATCCGACGGATGCTGATACGCCACCGTAATATTTTGCGAAAGGAAGAGAATAAGCAAGGGCTAAGGCGGTACCAATTCGAGCTAAGGCTACTTGTAGACCCATTGCCAATGCCATTTCATGGCCTGTAAACCATTTAACGATAACTTTGCTTACTGTAATTCCTGCAATTTCGCACCCAACCCCGTAAATGGCAAATCCTAAAGAGGCTAACAACACTTGTTGGTGATAGGTGCCAATATTAAAAGGCAAAGTAATAGTTCCTTCAAAAGTATGGCTTACTGCCCACCATTTGATGATAGCACCAATAAACATTAGAACAGTTGACATAACACCCGTAAATCTTATGCCAAATTTATCTAGAATAATGCCACCAAAGAAAAGAAGCAACAAGAATACATTAAAATAACCGTATGCTCCTGAAAAAAAACCATATTCGTCAGAAGACCATCCCAGTCCTAACCCACCATCAGATTTGGCAGCTGTGAGAAGTGGCTCTAATGGAGACATGACATCGGTAAAGAAATAACCGAACATCATAGTAAAACTTACAATAAGTAAGGCTGTCCATCGGGCTCCTTTAGAATCGCTTAGTTTTTGTTGAATTGCTTGTACCATAAGATATTGTATATTCTATTAAAAGTTATTATTTTAACCAACGGTCCAACCAATTAAAGAAGGTCCGCTGCCAAAGAATTCCATTTTGCGGTTTTAATACCCAATGGTTTTCATCCGGGAAAATTAGAAGTTCAGCAGGAATACCCTTTAAACGAGCAGCATTGAATGCCCCCATGCCCTGATTTGCATTGATACGATAATCTTTTTCTCCATGTATGCAAAGGATAGGGGTATCCCATTTGTCAACAAACTTGTGAGGACTATTCTCATACGTCTTCTTTGCTCTTTCTGTAAGATCTTTGTTCCAATAAGCATCGTCATATTCCCAATTGGAGAACCAGGCTTCTTCTGTATCGGTGTACATCGATTCCAAATTAAAAGCCCCATCATGAGCAATAAAACATTTAAAACGTTTGTTATGATGACCCGCAAGGTAATAAACGGAGAATCCGCCAAAAGAAGCACCAACCGCTCCTAATCTTTCTTTATCAACGAAAGGCAAGTTTGCTGCTGCATCGTCAATCGCAGAAAGATAGTCGTTCATACATTGACCTGTCCAATCTCCAGATATTTCTTCATTCCAATCTGAGCCGTAGCCAGGTAATCCCCTACGGTTTGGAGCTATAATTACATAACCGTGGGCTGCCATTATTTGGAAATTCCAACGATAACTCCAAAATTGTGAAACAGGACTTTGTGGACCACCTTCACAATATAATAGGGTAGGATACTTTTTATTAGGGTCGAATTTTGGAGGTGTGATAACCCAAACTTGCATATCCTTACCATCAGACGTTTTTACCCATCTATCATGTATTTCGCCTAAAGACAATTGGTCAAATATCTCTTTATTTTCATTAGTTACCTCTATCATCTCGCTTTGCGCAACTTTTTTAGATGGGGATACGATGTAAATATCATCAGGATGTGACATACTATGGCGTGTTGCAAGAAGTTTACCAGTTTGCCCAAGCATTTGAATGGAGCCAAAGTCAAATTGCCCGTCTGTCAGTTTACGTACCGGACCTTTCAATCCCACCTGATAAATTTGTGTTGTAGCATGCCAAGTTCCAGTGAAATAAATGCTTTTGGAATCTTTGTTCCAACAATAGTCATCTTTATTTGAATCGAAGTCTTCTCCTACGAAATGTCCTATTCGTTTAGTGTTTTTAGAAGACAAGTCAAAAATATAAATTCGATTGCGATCACTTTCGTAGCCATTATGTTCCATACTTTGCCAAGCCAAATATTTTCCGTCAGGTGAAAACTTGGGGTTAACATCGTAGCCGACAAACTGTGCAGTCGTTTTGTCATTAACCTTCTGATACTTCATGGTCTTGGTTGCATCTATTATAGGCTCTTTATAAGATGCATCTTTGCAGAGATTTGTAGTTTTGTGTGTGTCAATCTCATATAGGAAAATGTCGGTATCTGTAGAAATGGCATATTGTACACCCTCTTTCTTTCTACAGGTATAAGCAATTGTCTTAGAATCCATACTCCAGTCAAGTTGCTCAATACCGCCAAAAGGAGCTGTTGGACATTCATAGGGTTCTCCCTTCAGAATGTCTTCCCCCTCATTGATTTTATCTCCTAAAACCTCTGCTACAAAGGGATGGCATATAGTTTCTACATAATGATCCCAATGGCGATAGTTCATGTCTGTTACCAAACGGCCAGTTGCTTTTGGAAGGTCCGAAGGATTCTTTTTAATACTCCCATAGTAAGACAAGCTTTTGAGAAGTATTACATATTTACGGTTTGGAGAGAATTTAAAACCTTCTATGTCTATGGAGTCATTTGTGAGTTGCTTCCTGTTTTCCCCATTAATGTCCATTTTCCATATTTGTCCGTTATACAAATAGGCTATCGTGTTATTGTCTAACCATGTGGGATCGGTTTCATTTTTAGATGTTGTAGTTAGCAGTCTTTTGTTTTCACCATTACTGTCTGAAACATACAATACTTGATGACCTTTATTTGCTTTAACGCTATAATAACCTACTTGATAGACTATTTTTTGACCATTAGGGGAAGCTTGAACGGCTCCAATTCGCCCCATTGCCCATAAAGCTTCAGGTGTCATTAAGCCATCATTAATTGTGATGGTATTTTTACCAATATATGAATCTTGTGCCATTGTTACACTATTACAGGTCAATAAAGTACAACCAGCAACGAGAATATTTGAAAAAAGATGGTTCATTCTTATATTATTATCTGGTTTTATTTGCTTTTACGTTTTTGTTCCAATTCTTGTCTTTTCTTTTGCAGTTCCATTTGTTCCTGCTGCATTTTTTGCAAGCGAGCCGCTAAGCCACTCACCTTACGTTGAGGATTTTGCTTATTTTCGGCACGGCGCTTTTCCAAAATGGCAAGTAGTTTTTCGTCATTTGTGGTTTTGCGTAGTGTCCACATTATCACTGCAGAGAAGAATAGTGATATGAAATAATAGAAATTAAGACCTGACGAGTAATCATTAAAGATAAAGAAGAAGAAAAGCGGCATTGCAAACATCATCCATTGCATTGTTTTCATTTGTTCTGCTTGTTGTCCTACCATCTGATCTTTTTGCTGTCTCATAGTCATGTAGGAATACAATAAATTGGCAACGCAGAATAAGATGCAAGTAAGAGAAAGGTGATCGCCAATTAACCAAAGGTTATTGTTCCATTCAAAAATTGGGTCATACGTACTGAGGTCATTCATCCACAGAAAACTCTGTCCACGAAGTTGGATAGCATTTGGTACAAAATTGAACATGGCAATCCAAATAGGCATCTGTATTAACATTGGCAAGCAACCGCTCAGAGGGCTTACTCCATATTCAGAATACATTTGCATCATAGCCTGTTGCTTCTGCATTTGGTCTTCAGGTTTGTCATATTGTTTCGTTGCTTCATCCAATTTGGGCTTTAGAACACGCATTTTTGCAGAACTCATATAACTCTTCTTTACCATTGGGTAGGTAATAAGCTTTAAGAGAAGAGTGATTAGAATGAGAACCACTCCCATTGGGAATATCTTACTAAGCCAGTCGAAGACATAAATAGTAAAGAAGCGGTTTATCCAACGGAAAAGAGGCCACCCTAAATAAACAAGACGTTGCATATCAAGTTCTTTGCCGAATGAGCTTTCTTTCTCTACTTGCTGCAATAAGCGGTAATCATTGGGACCAAAATAGAATTCCAATTCTGTTGGCTTTTTGCCGGTCGGATCAAAAAAGGTCTTTAATTGTGCATCATAAGATTTTAGATAATGACTCTCTTTCGTCTGCGGAACACTTGTTAATTGTGCGCCAGTATCAAAATTGTCTTTTGAGATGACAACAGCCGAAAAGAATTGATTCTTAAACGCCACCCAATCTAATGGTTTTTCTGTTGTCTCCTCTTTTTCTGATGTCTCGCTTAAATAATCAGTGCTACCACCAGCTTCTTTATAAGTAAGGGTAGCATATCTGTTTTCGAATGTATATCCCTGTTCTTGTTGTTTGCACTTTTCATGCCAGTTAATGCCTAACTGCTTGTAATTTGGAGCAAACAACCCCTCCATTCCATTGGCGCTTAACGATAGATGAAGCATATAGTCTTTCCCTAAGCGATAGGTAAGAACAATATTTTTACCTTCGCCTGCTTCAGCTGTTAAAGTGACACTTGAATCGGTTACTTCTGATGCTTTGAAAAACAAATCTTTTGTTTCTATATTGGTTTCTTTAGCTTCCAACAAGAAATTTAGAGATTGGTCAGATCCATTAAACAAGGTAACTCCTTTTGGGTTGTCACTTTTTCCGCTTTTATCGGTAACATTATGACCTACATAACCCTTTACTATTGCTTTTTTAACGATTCCGCCTTTAGAGGAAATGACAAGCTCTAAGTTTTTGTTCTGTAAAACGATATTGTCCTCTTTACCTTGTAATGCATTATGAAAGAGAGCTGATGTGTCGTTTTTAGCAGACTGTATTTCCTCTGCTTGTTTTGCTTTGGCTAACTTTGAGGCTTCAATTTGCTTGGCAGATTTGATGGAATCTTGCCTGATTTGTTCTTGTTGTTGCTTCACTTGTTCATCTGAGGGCTGCTGAAAATAGGCAAAGCCAAACAAAACAGCGGCTATAAGAACAAAGCCGATGATGGTGTTTTTATCCATTATTGTTATTTGTTGTTAATGGCAGTTTTGATAAAGTCGAGAAAGAGTGGGTGAGGTTTCAAAACGGTACTTTGATATTCAGGATGGAACTGGGTTCCGATATACCATTTCAATCCCGGTATTTCTACGATTTCCACCAAATCGCTTTCGGGATTTCTACCTACACACATCATTCCGTTTTTCTCGTATTCTTTTTCGAAATCATTATTAAATTCATAGCGATGTCTATGACGTTCCTGTATGTGTTCTTGCTTGTAGATGTTGAATACTCTACTGCCTTGTTTAAGAACACATTCATAGGCGCCAAGGCGCATAGTACCACCCATATTGGTGATATTCTTTTGCTCTTCCATAATGTCAATTACGTTATGGGTGGTTTTTTCGTCCATTTCGCGACTGTTAGCGTCTTTATAGCCTAAAACATTTCGTGCAAATTCAATCACCATCATCTGCATACCCAAACAAATACCAAATGTTGGAATGTTGTGTGTGCGTGTGTAATGAGCGGCTATGATTTTGCCTTCAATGCCACGTTGACCAAAACCGGGACATATAACTATGCCATCTTGACCTTCTATTTTTTTACCTACATTTTCTTCTGTAAGTTCTTCTGAATTTATAAACGTCAAAACGGTTTTACGGTCGTTGTAAGTTCCAGCTTGTGAAAGGCTTTCCCTAATACTTTTATAAGCATCTTGCAAATCATATTTTCCAACGAGGCCAATATGAACTTCTTGTTTCGCATTTTTGCGTCGATTGAGGAAGGCTTTCCATGGGCCCAATTCGGGAGTTGGACCAATAGGTTCTTTCACCTTATTTAATATAGCTGTATCGAGTCCTTGGCTCTGCATATTGACAGGGACTTCGTAAATGCTGGGTAAATCTTCGCTTTGAATGACGCAATCGAAGTCTACATTACAAAATGCTGCCACTTTTTTACGAATACCATCACCAAGATGTTTCTCTGTACGTAGAATAAGAATGTCTGGTTGAATGCCGACACTTTGCAATTCCTTCACGCTATGCTGGGTAGGCTTTGTCTTTAGTTCACCAGCAGCTTTCAAATAAGGAATATACGTAAGGTGAACACATACTGCTTTGTAACCCAGTTCCCATTTCATTTGACGGATGGCTTCCATAAACGGAGCACTTTCAATGTCGCCGATAGTTCCACCAATTTCAGTTATTACGAAGTCGTAATTGTTCTTTTTACCGAGACGCTTAATGTTGCGCTTTATTTCGTCTGTAATGTGTGGTACTACCTGAATGGTTTTGCCAAGATAGTCTCCTCTGCGCTCCTTGTCAATAACACTTTTGTAGATACGGCCTGTTGTCATCGAATTGGCCTTGGTTGTCTGAATGCCTGTGAAACGCTCATAATGACCAAGGTCAAGGTCTGTTTCCATTCCGTCAACAGTTACATAGCATTCTCCATGCTCGTAAGGGTTTAAGGTGCCTGGATCGATGTTAATATACGGGTCAAATTTTTGAATTGTAATGTTGTAGCCTCTTGATTGTAGAAGCTTACCAATAGACGAAGAAATGATACCTTTACCTAAAGAAGATACCACACCGCCTGTTACGAAGATATACTTTGTTTCAGCCATAATTATATTTTATGTTGCAAAGTTAACCATTTTTATTTGAAACCTTGGCATTTTTAATAAACGTTATGTCGGTTTTGATATTAAAATTGTTAAAACAATTTCTTTGAACGGATATTTTATAATACTTTTGTATGTATAAATGGGCGATGATCATCATCTTTTGATTTTTCCGTAAATAAGATTTTCGAAAGATTGATAAAGTTAAGCGCCTATCTGCATTTTACTTTTTAAAATTAAATAAATCCATATATATGAAACATACCAAATTGTTAATATTCCTTATTGCCGCCTGTTGGGCTGGTCGGGTGTCAGGTCAAGTCAATGATACATTAGTGGTTGACTCAATAGGGAAAGTCGTTGCCAATGCTACTACAGAGGCTACTGTCTCCTTTTTTTATCCTGTTTCTGGTCCCGAAAAACTTGTAAAAAGTGTCAGAAGCCTAATTAATGATAAATTATCAGAACTTTCCTGTAATTCGGAAAATGGAAAAATTATTTCTTTTCAAGGAGATTTATCGAACGGACACGATGTTGCCACCTATTATGCCAACAACAATTTTCGGTTACTGCAAAGCGACACTGAAGGTATAGATGCAAATGGACCAACATTTAGCTATGACATCTATTCGGAAAAAGGGTGGGAGAGTGACAGTACACTTACGATGCTTTTCTCTTCCTATTATTATATGGGAGGAGCTCATGGTTTGTTTTCTGAAATGGGGGTAACTCTATCCAAAAGAAACGCAACACCGATTTTATCTGTTATAGACCGCTCAAAGACAGAGCAAATACAACCAATAATAACCGAAGGATTAACAAGATATTTTGCATCTAATGGTGCTCTCACCGATAATTCTGACATTAAGTCATTATTATTTATAGGTGATGATGGCTTAATACCTCTTCCTGTCAACGAGCCTTATTTTACATCCGAAGGTATACGGTTTATCTATCAAAATTATGAGATTGGTCCTTACGCAATAGGTATGCCATCGTTCACTGTTCCTTATGATAAAATAAAAGACTTTTTATCGGTAGAAGCCCGGGCAATGTTACCCTAAATAAAAATAGCGTCTAATATTTTTGCAACTATCTGTTAGTAAGTAAGTTATATTTATATACGCTTTTAAGAGCTAAAACCGTATATATTAGGAGCTAAAACAGTCGGTTTTAGAGGCTAAAACCGGCTGTTTTACATGGTGATTTCTTTGTTATTTATTTTTCTTTCAATAAATCGCGGATTTCAGTCAGCAACTTTTCTTCTGCAGAAGGTTCTGGAGGAGTAATTGGTTTTTCTGCTTCTTTTTTGGCAGTTAACTTGTTTACACCTTTTACAAGGAGGAAAACACAGAAGGCAACGATGAGGAAATCAACAACATTCTGTAGAAAATTGCCATATGCGAAAACAGCTGCTCCTGCATCTTGTGCAGCTTTAAGCGTTTTGTAATCACCATCACCGAGCGTGAAAAAGAGATTCGTAAAATCTATTCCTCCTGTAATCTTTCCCACTATTGGCATAATGAGATCGCTGACAAGAGATGACACAATTTTACCAAAAGCAGCACCAATGATAACACCCACAGCCATGTCGAGGACATTACCACGCATGGCAAAGTTTTTAAACTCTTGAATAAATTTGTTCATAGTTTTTTTTATATTATTTTAATTTGAAAGCGTTTGTATTGCAAAGTGGACTTTACATTCAACGAAATGACTATAAGTTTTTATATAATTTAATACTTTTTCCGTGTGCAAATATAGGAATAAATTTGTATCTTTGCGCTCGGAAAGAGGAAAAAGTGAAGCCGTACACTCAAAAATTAAGGCCTAACAAAGAGATATATTATTAACTTTCATATTAAAGTAACAAAAAAATGATTAAGATTGGTATTAACGGTTTCGGTCGTATCGGCCGTTTCGTATTCCGTTCAACCCTCGAAGAGGCTAACAAGAACGATGTAGAGGTTGTTGCTATCAATGACCTTTTGTCAGTTGACTATTTGGCTTACTTGCTCAAGTATGACACAATGCACGGACGTTTTGATGGTACTGTTGAGGTAAAGAATGAGAATACTTTGACCGTAAACGGCAAGGATATTCGCATCTTCGCTGAACGTGACGCTGAAAATATCAAGTGGGCTGAAGTAGGTGCTGAATATATCGTTGAGTCTACTGGTTTCTATTTGACAATGGACCGCGCAGAGAAACACCTCAAAGCAGGCGCTAAATATGTTGTACTTTCTGCTCCTTCTAAGGCAGGTGAGGACGGCCGTCAAGCTCCAATGTTCGTATGTGGCGTAAATACTGACAAGTACGCTGGTGAAACAATCGTTTCTAACGCTTCTTGCACCACTAACTGCTTGGCTCCTATCGCTAAAGTCCTCAATGACAAGTTCGGTATCGAAACCGGTCTTATGACAACTGTTCACTCTACTACCGCAACACAGTTGACTGTTGACGGTCCTTCAAAGGGTGGAAAAGACTGGCGTGGTGGTCGTGCTGCTGCTGGAAACATCATTCCATCTTCAACTGGTGCTGCTAAGGCTGTAGGTAAGGTTATTCCTGAACTGAACGGTAAGTTGACTGGTATCTCAATGCGTGTTCCTACTTTGGACGTTTCTGTTGTTGACTTGACAGTTAACTTGAAGAACCCTGCAACAAAAGAGGATATCTGCAAGGCTATGAAAGAAGCTTCAGAAGGCGAATTGAAAGGTGTACTTGGCTATACTGAAGACGCAGTTGTATCATCTGACTTCCTTGATGACGCTCGCACATCTATCTTCGATGCTAATGCTGGTGTATATCTCACAGACAAGTTTGTAAAGGTTGTTTCTTGGTATGATAATGAGTTCGGATATTCTCACAAGGTTATCGAACTTATCAAGAAAATGAACGCTTACAACAACAAGTAAGATTTTTCGTTTCTAACGGATAAATTCAGCCGTTCTGCTTTGCAGGACGGCTTTTTTTTGCTATTTTTGCGCCATGAAGCGAATGATAACGATATTGGGACCCACTGCAAGTGGCAAGACTTCTTTGGCTGTTGCTTTGGCTGCTGACGTTGGAGGAGAGATTATCAGTGCTGATTCAAGACAAGTTTACATGGGAATGACTATAGGTACCGGTAAAGACTTGTCGGACTATTATATAAACGGAAAACACATTCCCTATCACTTAATTGACATATGCAAGCCAGGAACCAAATACAACCTGTTTTGTTATCAGCAAGACTTCATCAATGCTTATAATGACATTAGAAGACGAAATGTTGTTCCTATTCTTTGTGGTGGCACCGGATTGTATATTGAGGCGGTAATTAAAGGGTATAACCTTTCACCTGTTCCTCAAAATACAGAACTTCGCAACAGATTGGCCAACCACTCTTTATGTGAATTGACCCAATTACTAAAATCCTTGAAAGAGAAAAACGGCTCGAACATGCATAATAAAACAGATGTTGACACCCCACAAAGAGCTATTCGAGCCATAGAAATAGAAGAGTTCAATTATAATCATCCCACAGAGAACCGACCCTTCAATCCTGTAGATTCCTTAGTGATTGGAGTTAAAATAAGTCGAGAAGAACGTCGTAAAAAAATTTCGGAACGTTTGAAACAGAGATTAAATGACGGAATGGTTGACGAAATTAAACATTTGTTGGCTTCTGGGCTTACTGCTGAAGATTTAATCTATTATGGATTAGAATACAAATATATTACAGAATATGTTATTGGCAAACTCTCATATCAAGAAATGTACAACCAACTTGAAATTGCAATACATCAATTTTCAAAGCGGCAAATGACTTGGTTTAGAGGTATGGAACGCCGAGGAACTACAATCCATTGGGTGGATGCGTCATTGCCAATGAACGAAAAACTTAAAGAAATCAAACGACTATGGCTGTAGAATCAACACGTTGGGCAGTTCTTTATTGCCCCAAAAGGGGACTTTTAGACAATTCCAAAAAGCGCTGGCAACGCATTGAGAAAGCCCTTGTCAAGAACAATATAGCTTTTGACAAAGTTCAAAGCGAAAGTCAAGGAAGCGTAGAACGTTTGGTAAAAATGCTAATCAATAATGGTTATAAAACTATACTTATTATAGGAGGAGATTCGGCCCTTAACGATGCGGCCAACTGTTTAATGCAAGTGGACAAACAAGTCAGAGACGAAATAACATTGGGAATTATTCCTAATGGCATCATGAACGACTTTGCTCACTTCTGGGGAATAGAAGATGGTGATATAGAAAAAAACGTCTGCTTGCTCAGGGAACATAGAACAAAGAAGATAGACCTTGGATGTATTCGTTATAAAAACAAGCATGGTGAAAATTGTCACCGATATTTCTTGAATTGTGTTAATGTCGGTTTTATTGCTGCAATCATGAATTTGCGCAGGAAAACCCGACATGTGTTTGGATCAAGAACACTTTCTTTCTTGTTTTCCTTTCTATTGCTAATTTTTCAAAGACTTGACTATGCCATGAAAATTAAGATCAATAGCGACAGTATTCAACGCAGATTGATGACAGTTTGTGTGGGTAATGCTTTGGGATATGGCCAAACCCCCAATGCAGTTCCTTATAACGGACTACTTGACGCATCGCTCGTCTATCATACCGAAATAAGCCAATTGTTTGAAGGACTTTATCTTTTCATTCGTGGAAAATTTCTCAATCACCGAAGTGTACATCCTTATAGAACAAAAGAAATTGTTTTTGAGTCGATAGACCATGCAATGATAGGAATAGACGGGAGACTTATGGCTGTTGCACCAAACAAGCCTTTCAAAATTACAGTTGAACAAGAGGTGCTCAACTTCCTTATACCAAGTTAACAGGTGTAAATAAGCACAACCGACAAACCTACTCAATTTCAGAAATAACGAGTGCCAACAAAAAACATTTATTTGATGAAAAATCTTTAAAGATGTTTGTTGGCCTTCGTTTTTTTTTGTACTTTTGAAGTGCAATGACAAAACACAAGCCTTTGCTTATCGTTTGGCTAATAAGTCAAATAGAATAAAGTAAGATAGAAAACTATTGTAAACCTTAAGAATATGAGTTATCTTAGATTTGAAAAAGCCCTAATGACAAACTTGCAAGACTCTTTGCCAAGAGAACTCTTGCGAACAAATCGCTCGGGAGCCTATTCATGTTCAACGGTGGTCGATTGTAATACACGAAAGTACCATGGACTTCTTGTTGTTCCCGTACCAACTCTTGATGATGAAAACCATGTTTTATTGAGTTCTCTTGACCCGACTGTGATACAACATGGGGCGGAATTTAACCTTGGCTTGCACAAGTATCAAGGAAACAATTTTAGTCCGAAAGGGAATAAATACATTCGAGAATTCGATAGTGACAAAGTACCGACAACACTCTATAGGGTAGGAGGAGTTATTCTAAAGAAAGAAGTTGTCTTTCAACATTACGAAGATCGAATTTTAATCCGTTATACATTAGTAGATGCCCACTCTCAAACAACTCTGCGTTTTCGTCCATTTTTAGCCTTTAGAAGTGTTCGCCAATTCACGCATGAAAATAGCACAGCAAGCAGGGAGTATCATCTTATAGATAATGGAATAAGAACCTGTATGTATGCTGGCTATCCCGATCTTTACATGCAGTTCTCAAAGAAAAACGAATTTACATTCCAGCCTGATTGGTATAGAGGGATTGAATATCCGAAAGAGCAGGAAAGAGGATATGCTGCTAATGAAGACTTGTATGTTCCTGGCTATTTTGAAATGCCAATTCGCAAAGGAGAATCAATAGTTTTTTCTGCTTCTACTTCTGAAATAAAAACGTCTACACTAAAACATCTGTTTGATAAAGAAGTTGAAACAAGGAGTCCTCGCGATAATTTTTTTCACTGTTTGGTAAACGCGGCACACCAGTTTCATAAAAGGACAAAAAACAATGAACGGTATTTGTTGGCGGGTTATCCTTGGTTTAAATGTAGAGCACGAGATACCTTTATATCCCTTCCAGGATTAACGTTAAGCATTGAAGAACAAGATTATTTTGAGCTTGTAATGCAAACGGCAGAAAAAGGATTGAGAGAGTTTATGGATGATAAACCACTGACGGTTCAGATATATGAAATGGATAAACCAGATGTTCCGTTATGGTGTGTTTGGGCCATCCAACAATATGCCAAATCAGTAGGTAAAGATGCCTGCCGTGAAAAATACGGAAAACTTGTTATTGACATATTGGAATATATTATTGGAGGCGGACATCCCAACTTGTGGTTAGAAGACAATGGCTTATTACGTACAGATGGTAGAGAAGAAGCCGTTACTTGGATGAACTCTACTGCTAACGGTCGTCCTGTAGTACCAAGAACGGGTTACATCGTAGAATTTAACGCTCTATGGTACAATGCCTTATGTTTTGCCGTAAGTCTTGAAAAAGAGAAGATTCAAAATTCAGCTTTACTATCGAAATACCAAAGTTTAGCAGAAAAAGTTAAAATATCTTTTGTAGAAACATTCCTTAACGAATACGGTTATCTTTACGACTATGTAGATGGCAAAATGATAGATTGGAGTGTTCGGCCCAATATGATTTTCGCGGTTTCGTTCGATTATTCACCCCTTGAGCCATCACAACGCAAGAGCGTATTGGATGTTTGTACGCGCGAACTACTCACCCCAAAGGGTTTACGCTCACTTTCACCAAAAAGTGGAGGATACTATCCAATGTATGTAGGTCCTCAAACACAACGAGACTATGCATATCACCAGGGTACAGCTTGGCCATGGCTTGCAGGATTCTATATGGAAGCTTGCCTAAAAATCTATAAACGTACACGCATCAGTTTTGTTGAACGACAGTTGGTGGGATATGAAGACGAAATGTTTCAACATTGCTTAGGAACACTTCCGGAGTTATTCGATGGTAATCCTCCATTTAGTGGTAGGGGAGCAATCTCTTTTGCAATGAATGTCGCAGAAATATTGCGCACGTTAGACCTCTTGGAAAAATACGATTACAGTAATGAAAGAAAGGAGGAAACAAAATGAAAGTATTAATGTTTGGTTGGGAATACCCTCCTCATGTTTATGGAGGACTTGCTACAGCCAACTTTGGAATATCTGAAGGACTTCACGCACAAGGAGATGTAGATATAACGCTCTGTCTTCCTCGGCCCTTTGGCGATGAGGATCGCACGTTTGCAAACATTGTAGCTATGAACTGTGTTCCTATAGCCTGGAGAGATGTAAATTATGATTATGTGAACAACCGGTGTGGAAACATTATGTCTCCAGACTTGTATTTCAAGTTGCGTGATCATATTTATGCCGATTTTAACTATATGAATGTCAACGATTTGGGCGCCATAGAATTTGCCGGAGGCTATCCTAGCAACCTTCACGATGAAATAAACAACTATTCTGTCATTGCTGGTGTGGTGGCTCGAACACTTGATTATGATATCATTCATGCACACGACTGGCTCACTTTCCCTGCAGGCATTCATGCAAAGAAAGTTAGTGGGAAGCCTTTATGTATTCATGTGCATGCAACCGATTTTGACAGGTCGCGTGGAAAAGTAAATCCTACTGTTTATTCTATCGAGAAAGATGGTATGGACAACGCTGATTGCATTATGTGTGTGTCTGAGTTGACACGACAAACTGTAATCAATCAATACCATCAAGACCCTCGAAAGGTATTCACTGTGCATAATGCCGTTTATCCACTAAAAGAAGAATTGGCTTCAATCCCACGACCTGACCATACAGGTAAGGAGAAAATAGTTACTTTCTTAGGTCGAATTACAATGCAAAAGGGGCCGGAATATTTTGTTGAAGCAGCCAATATGGTTCTTCACCGTACACGAAATGTACGTTTCTGTATGGCTGGTTCTGGTGACATGATGGACCAAATGATATATTTGGCAGCTGAAAGAGGCATTGCAGATCGTTTCCATTTCCCTGGATTTATGCGTGGGAAACAAGTTTATGAGTGTTTGAAAGACTCTGACGTATATGTTATGCCTTCGGTTTCTGAGCCATTTGGCATCTCTCCATTAGAGGCCATGCAATGTGGAACTCCGTCTATTATATCCAAACAGAGCGGTTGCGCAGAAATTTTAACCAATTGCATCAAAGTTGACTATTGGGATATTCATGCATTAGCAGATGCCATTTACAGTATATGTCATAACGAAAGTCTTTTCCACTACCTCCAAACTGAAGGTAAGAAAGAGGTTGACCAAATCACTTGGGAGAAAGTTGGGGCATGGATTCGTGAACTTTATATGAGAACACTAGGATGGAAATAATAATTCTATCTATAACTTCTAAATTTCAATATAACTGCAAATAGCGTTTATTAAAGACCATTTATAAAACTTAGAAACAAGATATGAAAACAATTTGTTTATATTTTGAGATACATCAAATAATACATTTGAAGCGTTATCGCTTCTTTGACATAGGTATAGACCATTATTATTATGATGATTATGAGAACGAAAGGAGCATAGCCCATATTGCCGAACAATCATATATGCCAGCCCTTAACACTATTCAACAAATGATAGAAGAAAATGGAAAATACTTTAAAGTTGCTTTTTCACTTTCTGGTGTTGGCATAGAACAGCTGGAAGTACATGCTCCACAGGTAATTGAGAAGCTCCAAGAACTTGCACAAACAGGTTGTGTGGAATTTTTAGCAGAACCTTATAGCCATGGTTTGTCTTCACTTGCAAATGAGGAAAGTTTTGTTGCAGAAGTAAAGCGACAAGCAAAGAAAATAGAAGAATACTTCGGACAAAAGCCTCAAGTGCTTAGAAATTCCTCATTAATATTTAGTGATGACATTGGACTCCAAGCAGGCCAAATGGGTTTTAAAGGAATGTTGACAGAAGGTGCTAAACACGTTCTTGGTTGGAAGTCCCCCCATTATGTCTATAATAGTGCTCTCGCTCCAAATCTTAAGTTATTATTAAGAGATATTAGACTGTCAGATGATATTTCTTTAAGGTTTAACAATAGCGATTGGGAAGGATATCCATTATTTGCAGACAACTATGTAGATGAGATTGCACGTCTTCCAGAAGAAGAGCAAATCATCAATATTTTTATGGAATTGTCTGCATTGGGAATAGCTCAACCATTATCAAGCAATATTTTAGACTTCTTAAAAGCCTTACCTGCTTGCGCAAAACAAAGAGGCATTACATTCTCTACGCCTACAGAAATTTGTAAAAAGATGAAAAGCGTGGGGCAACTTGATGTTCCTGACACTTTAAGTTGGGTAGACGAGGAGCGTGATGTAAGTTCGTGGTTAGGCAATCAGATGCAGCGTGAAGCATTTAACAAGCTTTATAGTGTTGCTGATCGTGTTCGTATTGCCAATGATCCGCGAATAAATCAAGACTGGGATTACCTTCAAGCTTCTAATAACTTCCGGTTTATGACAACAAAACCAAGTAATGTAGGCTTAGACAGGGGTATTTATAGTAGTCCGTTTGATGCATTCACCAATTATATGAATATATTGGGCGATTTTATCAATCGTGTAAATAGCTTGTATCCAGAAGAAATTGATAATGATGAGCTCAACTCGTTATTGACTACAATCAAAAATCAAGGTGATGAAATCACTATGAAAGAAAAAGAAATAGAACGTTTGCAAGCTAAAATCAATAAACTTGAAGCAGAAGAAGCCAAACTTAGAAGTGAAATAGCAAAGCCTAAAGTAGAACGAAAAAAAACGTCTGCAAAAGCTTCTACAGCTACCAAGCGAGTGACGAACAAAAAAACTTCTACAACTGAAAAAAATGAATTGAAAAAATAAAACGACCAATTTTATAAAATAAAGAAAAAGCCAAGCATCAATTAAAACTATTTTTGCTTGGCTTTTTATGGATAAAATAAATAAAAGGTTGCGTATGAAAAGGAGATATTTGTTCGGTATTGTATTGTTCTTAACGATGTCAGCCAATGCTCAATCCACGAGAACAACAGAAGTTCAGCGTGATCGTTATGGGCATATAACAGGAACGTCCATTACAACTACAGATAGTAGAGGAAATCAAACAACAATCTACAAAGACCGATATGGACATAATGTAGGAAAGAGCACCACTCGTGTCAATTCTAATGGCGACTTATCAACTACATATAAAGATAATTATGGGCATACTACAGGAAGTAGTCAGACCAAAAATCGCGGCTCGGAAACAGTTACTACCTATAAAGACCGTTATGGCCACACTACCGGTTCAAGTAGTACAAGAATACAAGGGTCATCCACAACAACTACCTATAAGGACCGGTATGGTCATACAACAGGTACAAGCACTCGCAGGAAGTGAAGCTATCATTATTGAAGTCCTACTATAATTGGCCCTGACTGATTTTCAGAAGGGTGCCGGTAGGACATACAAATCTACAATATGGGCGTGTAACAATTGTCGACAATAGAACAAACAGTATTGCAAGTGCTATGACAAACCAAGAAGCACTTCCAAAAAGAAATGCTGTAAAAAGTTCATATCCCATCCAATCAGACCAAATACCTGTCCATACAGAAAGCATCAATACCGCCCATAAGACACGTCTAAATAAGGTTAGCGACTTTACAACATTTTTAGATAGTTTTATCTTGTATCTAACAGATTTGCCGACAAGTTCCTGTAATGAGCCAAAAGGACACACATTTGTGCAATAATAAGATTTTTTCCCAAACAGAGGATATAAAAATGCAATGATCAGGAGTAGGCAAGGTAATAATAATTTCAGTATGTTCATACCATTAGACAGATAATTCACCATACTGGAATAAGAAACAAAAGTTCCACACCAGAAGCCTAAAATTGTAACGTTTAATATTTGTTGCAGCATATGGAGCCTCTTATTATGAATGAACAACGGGACAAAAGCTGCTGACAAAATGACTATTAATCCAATAATATATTTAAAATCAAAAACGGTATTATCCTCTTTTATATCTGTAGGGTGGGTTTTTTGAACTTCTTCTAAGCCCCGATTGAGATTCGCAATAATTGCCTTTGAAGAATATGTTGCACCAGATATAGCATCAACATCTTTTTCTGCTAAGGCATCTTCAACGCTTTTATTAATCCATCTACCAAACAATTGGGATGCCAAAGCAAAGAATTCTGGTGTTTCAGAGTTCTTCAAAGGGATTATCTTTATAATTTTATCGGCTTTGATATAAATCTCCAAAGGTACATTTCCTCCAAAGCCATTGATGTCTTTGCCAATAATGGTGGTATTAACAACTATTGTACCATCCGGAAGCGTCTTGATGCTATTGGAATTTGGTAGAACTTTGTTTTCAATAGAATCCGAATATAAAGGTTTCCCCAACAATTTACCATCCCGCCGAACAGATATCGATACCATCATAAATAAACATACTGTAAAGCATAATATCTGCTTTACATTAAACACTTTAAAATGCATCTATTACTTAGGTCTTTATTGATTTCTATTTTTTTTCTGTTACAAAAGTATTTATTTTGGGTGAAGTGGACAAATAAATGATGAGTTATTTATTTTTTTAGTTGGTTTTTACACATTAAGCCGCTTTCGGAAAAACCGTCACAGAGAAATTTATTTGCGTAATTTAAGAAATAACACTATCTTTGCTAATGATTTCCATTATTGCAAAATCAATGAATCGATCAGAAAGATATCGTTATATATTAGACTATTTTCGTTTGCATGTAGGCGAATCAACTACAGAATTACAGTTTTCATCGCCTTTTCAATTACTCTGCGCCACTCTTCTTAGCGCTCAGTGTACTGACAAACGTGTCAACCAGATAACTCCTGCTTTATTTCAAACCTATCCTTCAGCTAAGGAAATGGCAGCGGCAGAAGAGGAAGATATCTTGTTTTATATAAAAAGTGTGAGCTATCCCAATGCCAAAGCAAAACATCTACTTGCTATGGCTAACATGATTCATTATGAATTTCACGACGAAATACCAAATACCCTTGAAGAACTCACTCGCTTGCCAGGGGTAGGGCGCAAAACAGCAAATGTCTTGCTTGCTGTTTGGTATGGACAACCAGCCATGCCGGTAGACACACATGTGTATCGCGTAAGCCATCGATTGGGACTGGTCCCATCTTCTGCAAACACTCCTCAAAAGGTTGAAAATTGTCTTCTAAAGTCCATTCCCTCTGATGATGTGGCTCATGCTCACCACTGGTTGCTTCTTCACGGTAGATACATTTGCACAAGCCAAAAGCCAAAATGTGTTTCCTGCCCATTCGATAATATCTGCCCCAAGTTGCTTGACAATAGCAGATTGTAAACAAATCACCATGTTTTTTCTTTTTATTAAAGTCCTAAAATGAACATAAATCTTATTCTCACTTTTTTAAAAGGTATTGCTTTGAATAACAATAGAGAATGGTTTCAATCGCATAAAAGTGATTATGCAAAAGCGAAAATAGAATTTGAAAACTCAATCAGCCAATTAATACCAAACCTTTCAGTCATAGACAAGTCTTTAAATCAACTGAGTGTAAAAGATTGCACTTATCGCTTTTATCGAGATATAAGGTTCTCTTCTGACAAATCACCCTATAAACGTCATTTTGGAGCATACATCTGTAAGGGCGGAAAGAAAAGTTTGAGGGGAGGCTATTATGTTCATATCCAACCAAATCATTGCATTTTGGGTTTTGGTTGTTATTGGCTACCCACAAATATCCTAACAAGTTGTCGTAACGAGATAATGGGCAATATCGAAGCATGGCGAAAAACTGTTGAATCGGGAAGGTTTATTAAAACCTTTGGCTACCCTAACGAAGGAATATGGACCGATGAAACAATTTCAGATAAGGGTTTTGGACTGAATAAACTCAAATCAGCACCAAAAGGATTTCCACGAGATTATGAGTTTTTATCCTATTTACAAATGAAGGATTATTGCTGTTGGATAAAAGTGGATGACGACTTTTTCGCTCATGACGATTGGATACAGAAAGTGGAAAATTATGCATCCATAGCTTATCCTATGATGAATTTCATTAATAACGTGGTTGATGACTATTTGTAAACGTTTTGTTTAAATCATGTTAAATAGGCAATAAATGACAATAGAAAAATAAGCTATTGACAAAAATGTATTATCTTTGCAACTAAGAAAACGTATACGCTATATGAAAAAACCGATATTTATACTTGCATTCTCGGCATTATGTTTGATGGGATTGCCATTAAACAGTTTTGCAGTTAACTCTGTTGAAATATTGGAACAAAACAATCCTGATATTACTATTAATGTTTTTCAGTCCGTTTTGCATGTTACAGGTGCCGATGGCCTTACTTTACACATTTATAATGCTACAGGCGTAGAAGTAAAAAGTTTGAAAGTTGAAGGTAGCGACAGGCGTTATCAACTCAATCTCCCAAAAGGTTGTTATATAGTAAAAGTAGGGAATTTCGTTAGAAGAATACTCGTCAAATAACAACTTTTTGCTTTTCAGTGGTAGCAGGACAGAGCGAAAAGAATATTATTAGACTTCTTGATGATGAAAGTCAGAGGTCTAAGGCTTTCTCTATGATAGTTTCGCTTTTTAGCGAACGGCTCTATTGGAAAATACGAAGTATCGTATTGTCTCATGAAGATGCCAATGACATTCTTCAAAATACTTTTTTGAAAGCATGGAAAAATATCCATACTTTTCAAGGACGTTCACAAATATCTACTTGGTTGTACCGAATAGCAATCAATGAATCGTTGGATTTCCTTCGACACCAGAAAGCCCAACACACAATAAGTTCGGATAATGTATTAAACATCTCAAATCAGCTTATGGCTGATGACTATTTTGACGGAGATAAGGGCCAAGCCTTATTACAAGAAGCAATTGCAACTCTTCCTGATGTTCAGCGCGTTGTATTTACACTTCGATATTTTGACGAAATGAAATATGCAGAAATGAGCAAAATACTTCAAACTTCAGAAGGCGGGCTGAAAGCAAGTTACCATATTGCCGTAAAGAAAATTACACAATATATTCAGAATAATGAATAATGGTGTTAAACCTTTCCCTACTTATAGCATCCTATATTAAAAATGTAAATATAGTTTTATGATTGAAGAAGAGAGCAAATTAGTTGACAAGTTCGGAAAGAAAAGACCTTTTCGGGTGCCAGAGGGCTATTTTTCAACGGTTCAGCAACAAGTCGTTGAACAAATAACAACTTCACAAAACAAGCACCGCTCCATCTTCTTAAAATATAGCAAACCCATCGCCATAGCTGCGACCATTCTTTTGGCAGTAGTCATTACAGGTTTTCTATATTCTCCATCGCGTCCACAGGCCGGGCAATTAGCCGAAAAAATAAATCATGCTCGAGAAACAAAAATTGACTCATCCGCTATTCCCGTTTCTGTTTTACAAAATCAAAATGCTTCAATATTACCTTTGAATACATCATCTTTATCAAAAAACGTTTCAAAATCAGAGACGCATCATAAGTCACTCAAAGTAGAAGAAACAGCTACTCCCTCAGACAAGCATACTCCCAAGCAATCCAAGCCGGCTACGAAAGAAGCTGCTTCTACAGACATTATTGATGTTGCAGTAGAATATTTTATGTTAGATGATGATGACATGTATGCCTTAATGACTGACGAATTAAACTAATTGAAAAAATATGCATAACTTTCAGAACTGTTTTCGAATTGTTGTGATGTATATCTCTGTGTGTATGTGTATGGAGATTTGTGCACAGAATTTTAACCCAAAGCAGATAGAACAAGAGCGACAAACTTTCATAACCCGACAAGCGAGACTATGTAGTTCCGACTCTGTTGTCTTCTTTAAACTTTTTAATGAGTTACAAAATAGCAAACGGGAATTGCACAAGCAAATAAAGATTTTATCAAAGAAGGTTCCAACAACCAATGAAGAACGTCGACAACTTGTTTATGATGTAGATTCTTTAGAACTGAAAATGCGTCAATTGGATTTAGAATATCATGAACAAATGTTCGAAAAGCTCCCTGTTAAATTGGTTTATGACGCTTTAAAAGCAGAAGACACTTTCAGAAAACAAACCTTTCATCGGGTAGCTAAAAACTTCAAACGCCATTAATGTTATCGTAACGCTTAAAATGAATAAATTTATATCAAGATATATTGCCCTTTTTGCTATTGCTCTTATTGTAAGTGGGTGTGGAAGTAAAAAGAGCACAACAAAGGATTCTCCTATCAACAATCATCATCCCATTGCCGAAGAAACAGAAGAAGCAGAAGCCAATCGCAACATACATCATGGCTCTTCAATTCCAAAACACGAGTTTAGAGGTGCTTGGATACAAATTGTCAACGGCCAATTCCAAGGGAAGTCTCGCGATCAATTACAAAAAATACTTTCCTATCAACTTGATGAATTACAGAAAGATGGAGTTAATGCCATCATTTTTCAAGTTAGAGGAGAATGTGATGCGTTCTATCCAAGTCGCATAGAGCCATGGAGTCGGTTCCTGACAGGCCGACAAGGCGTAGCTCCTAATCCTTATTGGGACCCTTTGCAATGGATGATAGACCAGTGTCATCAAAGGGGTATGGAGCTTCATGCATGGATAAACCCCTATCGTGCAAAGATGAAAAGTCAAGCTAAATTAGCCCCTAATCACATTGCTATAACTCACCCCGAACGGTTCTTTAAGTATGACGGTCTGTACATCTTAAATCCGGCATTACCTGAAAACCGTGAATATATCTGCAATGTGGTCGACGATATATTGCGCCGTTATGATGTTGACGGCCTTCATATAGACGATTATTTCTATCCTTATCCCGTATCAGGTGTGAAAATACCCGACGACAAAGAGTTTTACAAATACAATAACGGAATTGACAACAAGGCCGACTGGCGTCGATATAATGTAGATTTGTTCATTAAACAGTTGTCGGACTCTATAAAGAGGGTTAAACCTTGGGTAAAATTCGGCGTTAGTCCGTTTGGTATATACCGTAACAAACGCTCTTCTGAAATTGGGAGTAACACTAACGGCTTACAAAACTATGACGATCTCTATGCAGATGTCTTGAAGTGGGTAAATAACGGATGGATAGACTATTGCGTACCACAACTCTATTGGCAGATAGGTCACAAGTCTGCAGACTACAAAGAACTCATAAATTGGTGGAATCAACATGCTTCTGCCCGTCCATTATATATAGGTGAAGATGTCGAACGTACTATAAAATATGCTGATCCCGACAATCCACAAAGCAATCAAGTACCCGCAAAACACAAATTACACCGTGAAATGAAGAACGTAAGTGGCACTGTGCTATGGTATGCCAAAGCGGCAGTTGACAACTATGACCGTTTTGGTACCTTCTTGCGCAATTACTATTGGAAATATCCAGCATTGCAGCCATCAATGCCCTTTAAAAACACCAAATCACCCCATCGTCCCACCAAACTGAAAACGAAATGGGAAGAAGATGGTCTGCATTTGGTTTGGGATGCGCCGAAAGCCACTGATTGGCAAGATCAAGCTTGTCAATATGTTGTTTACCGATTTGCTAAAGGAGAAATTATTAATATTGACGACCCTTCCCACATTGTGGCAATTACGAGGAAGTTGAATATTTTATTACCTTATAAAGACGGAAAATCTGATTGGATCTATATAGTGTCAGCTATAGGACGCACAGGCAATGAAAGCCCAATAACAAAACGTTCTGTTGAACTGTAAGCTTCAATGGGAAAAAGTAGGGGAGACACTATTCCCTAAAAAACCATGAAGCTATTTTGTTTAGCCAATTTATAGTAAAGTGAAACCAGCGATAAGTGCTGACGGGCTTTCCTCCAAATCCCAGTATAAAATCTCTGTACCTGTTACGTCTATAGGGTAATCCAACATTCATAAAATAGATGTGGCGGCAATTCGACAAATAGGCATTCTCTATGGTTTTCCATACCGTTGCAAAGGTAGGGTGTAGTAGAGGATGTCTCTTTTCTTTCGCAGCCACATACCACAGATAAGCATTGTTATTACTTATAGCTACAAGTGCCCCACCAACAGTTTCTTCTTTATAGGTTGCTACAAAAATCTTTCCATTCTTGCTTTTTGCAACATTGTGGAAAAATGATTCCGAAGGCAAATAGCGTTGAAGCCTGAAACGATAATAAGTCTTCAACAACTTATAAACGTTCTTTATCCGTTCTACGTCTTTGGTTTCAAAAACCTTTATCTGTGGCTCTCGTGTTCGTAATATTCGGTTCAGATATTTCGTTGACAACCGTTCTTTAGGATGACAACTATGCAGAGAATTGTGTATTTTCATCCACGAAATGGGGAAATAGCCATTCTTTCTAAATTCTTTATAGCCAAACATTTTCTTTGACAAGTCGCTAAACTCGATATAAAGGCATAATTTGGAATGAAAGCACTTGGACAACGCCTTGAGCATTAGATTGAAAACAAACTGTCTATCAACATCTTCTCGATATACCCCCTCTCCATATACACGTCCTTGAGTAAAGAGATAAGGTGGCAATAACGCCCATCGTCTGCGTAGCATAGCAAACAAATGGGCTACAACCCTGTCTTCCTTGTCTTTCACTATAACCATATAAGGTTTCAACCCAGAAGTTTGCTCTACTATTTTAAACAACTCTGAGCTATGAAAGAAGTTCTCCTGTGAGACTGTCGGCAAATCTATGCTACGTGTAATTACTTCTGTTTGCACTATGATGCAAAATTAGCCAATATATTTTAAAAATGCAATAACCTTAAAATTAATTCATGGCTTTTTCGTAATTTTGTATTTGTATGAAAATAGTAATGATAGGAGCGGGTAATCTCGCAACGCATCTCGCAAAAGCATTATTTGGTGCAGGACACGATATCGTCCAGGTTTTCAGTCGCACTGAAGAGTCTGCCAATGAGTTGTCTAAAACTGTTGGTGCTTCGCCAACTACCGATTTAAGCCAAATAACTACTCAAGCAGAGGCTTACATATTTGCGCTGAAAGACAGTGTTTTGGCAAATGTCATTCCAGTTGTCTGTAAAGGACGTGAGAAGGCTTTGATGATACACACTGCAGGGTCTATGCCATTGAGCGCTTTTCAGGGAATGGCCTTACACTATGGCGTTCTTTACCCCATGATGACCTTTTCCAAACAATTTGAAATAGACTTTCAGCAGGTTCCTTGTTTTATAGAAGGCAATGACGACTACTCCGTCAAAAAGGTTCAAGATTTAGCACATTCAGTATCCCCGAAGGTATATTCCCTTTCCAGCCAAAAACGACAATACCTTCATTTGTCGGCTGTTTGGGCATGCAATTTTGCCAATCATTGTTTTGATGTGGCTTCCAACATTCTTTCAAAGCAAAATATTCCGTTTGAAGTTCTGCTTCCCCTTATCGATGAAACTACCCGAAAGATTCATACCATTTCACCCCATCAGGCACAGACAGGTCCTGCTATACGTTATGATGAGAATGTTATACGTTCCCATGCGGCGCTATTGAAAGACAATCCTTTGCTTAAAGACCTATACGAACGCATGTCACTTTCTATCAATAAGTTTTCAAAAAACACTTCAAAATGATCAATTACGACTTAAAAAAAATACGTGCTATTGTCTTTGATGTTGACGGTGTTCTTTCGGCAGAGACCATTCCGATGGATAATCATGGAGAACCTGTACGTACATTAAATATTAAAGACGGATATGCCATCCAGTTAGCGGAAAAAATTGGGTTGCGTATTGCCATTATGACAGGAGGGCATAACGATGAAATACGCCAGCGATATTCTTATTTGGGAGTGAAGGATATCTTTCTGAATTGCTCGGTTAAAATTAATGTTTGGAACGATTTTTGTGTAAAATACAATCTGGCGGACGAAGAAATCATCTATGTTGGCGATGACATACCCGATTACGAAGTTATGAAACGGGCAGGGTGTCCTTGTTGTCCGAAGGATGCTTGTCAAGACATTAAGTCTATATCACGCTATGTTAGTGACAAGTGCGGTGGGCAAGGATGTGCACGCGACATTATCGAACAAGTACTACGTGCACAAGGAAAATGGGTAATGAACGCAAAAGCATTTGGTTGGTAATGATTACACTTCCCTATCATCTTATTTTAGCAAGTAATTCTCCTCGTAGAAAAGAGTTGTTGGAAGGCTTGAACATTCCTTTCGAAGTGAAAGTCTTGCCTGATATTGAAGAGAACTATCCGTCAACGCTTCCAGCTCATAGTGTTGCTGAATATATTGCCGTGGAAAAAGCTACTGCCTATAAATCAGTTATTACTCCTACCGATTTGGTCTTGACAGCCGACACAGTAGTTATAGTTAACAACAAGGTTTTGGGTAAGCCCAAAAACGCAGAGGAAGCCAAGGCAATGCTCCATCTTCTTAGTGGGAAAACCCATTCAGTCGTAACGGGAGTTTGTCTGACTGCAACCACTTTCCAAAAGCACTTTTCAGTTGAAACGCACGTTACATTCAAATCTCTAACAAGTTCTGAAATAGACTATTACATTAAAACATTTAAGCCTTTCGATAAAGCTGGTGCATATGGAATACAAGAATGGATTGGCTATATCGGTGTGACCCAACTCCAAGGAAGCTATTTCAACGTGATGGGACTTCCCGTCCAGCGCATATGGGAAGCTTTACAACAGATGGCTTCTTTGTCAATAGATATCTGAAATTAAAGAATGGACAATGTTTTTCCCTTTCTTGAGATCCACATAAAAAGAAGGCTAAAGTGGTAATTGAAAGTAAAAAAAAATCAAAAAACCAATTAAAGGTTTGACAGATATAAAAAAAAGGTATATATTTGCAGAACACATAATTGTACAATAAAACTTTCTAACAACTCAATTAGCGCTATGACAAAATACAATATAACAGAAAAAAAAGACAAGATAGCGGCGTACAGGAGTTTGGTTAATCCCAAATTGATGGATGATTTAAAGGAAAAAATACTCAACATCATCCTTTTTCAAAAGAAATATAAAGACCGCGAATATTCTGCAAGGAAATTGGCAGAAGACTTGGGCACCAATACGAGATACATTTCAGCGGTTGTGAATGTGCGCTTCCACATGAACTACACTTCTTTTGTCAATAAGTTTCGCATAGAAGAAGCTATGACCATCTTGAATGACAAACGCTATGATGACCTCAATATGGAAGATGTGAGCGACATGGTGGGTTTTGCCAACCGCCAATCTTTCTATGCTTCATTTTACAAAATTAACGGAATCACCCCAAGAGACTACAAAATGCGGGCCATCGCAAACCGGCCTCCAGCAAAAGTCCACAAGAAAAGAGGTCCCAAAAAGCTTGAAGAAAACATAAACGAGTAAACAAATGGTAAATGACTTTCAGTTTGTCAGTGGAGAGCGCTTTGCTGACATCGCTTTATTGCGTTATCAACTTCCTGAGTTCGACAAACTTACACTTAGGCAAAAATGCTATATTTATTGTTTGGCAAAAGCCACGTTGTTTGGTAGAGACATCACTTTCGACCAATTCGGTCAGTACAATTTGTGTATAAGAAAGGTCCTTGAAGCAATATACGAACAAGGCAAAGACCATCGGTCTGAGGACGAATTTCTTGCTTTAGAGTGCTATTTAAAACAAGTTTGGTTCTCCAATGGCATTTATCATCATTACGGATGCGAAAAGTTCATTCCCCAATTCACAAAAGAATTTCTGTATAATGAACTTAAAAAAGTTGACATTACACAAATTCCTCTTTTACATTATCACTCTGTTGATGACCTTTTCAACGATATTGCCCCTGTCATTTTTGACCCACAGGTTTTACCCAAAAGGGTAAACAAGGCTGCTGGAGCAGATGTAGTAAAGACTTCTGCCTGCAATTACTACCAAGGTGTCACACAAGAAGAGGTCGAGAACTTCTATGCCAACAAAAAAGACAATAGCAAAGAACCTCCTTCTTGGGGGCTCAACTCTACACTCGTAAAAGATGAAAATGGCATTCACGAGGAAATATGGACAAAAAGTGGCCGCTATGGGGCAGCCATTGAAAAAATTGTCTTTTGGTTAGAAAAGGCGTTAGCGTATGTCGAGAATGATCAACAACGAGAAACTATCTGCTTATTAGTACGCTATTACACCACAGGCGACCTACATACATTTGACCGCTATTCTATACAATGGCTTAAAGAGCAGTCGGGGAGGATAGACTTCATAAACGGGTTTATTGAAGTTTATGGCGATCCACTGGGATTGAAAGGCTCGTGGGAAGGCATAGTTGAATATAAAGACCTTGAAGCAACCAAGCGTACGCAGACCATATCAGCCAATGCACAGTGGTTTGAAGACCATTCTCCAGTGGCGCCACAATTCCGCAAGCCCGTAGTGAAAGGCGTTTCTGCCAACGTGATTTGTGCAGCTATGCTTGGGGGCGACGAATATCCTTCATCGGCTATCGGCATAAATTTGCCCAATGCAGATTGGATAAGAGCTGAGTATGGCAGTAAAAGTGTCACTATCAGCAATCTCACCCATTCCTATGCCATGGCAGCTAAAGGCAACGGCTTTAAAGATGAATTCATCAAAGACCAAGAAGTGCGCACCCTTATCGACCGTTATGGCGATATTTGCGATGATTTACATACCGATTTGCATGAATGTTTAGGTCATGGTAGCGGACAATTGTTGCCACAGACAGATCCTGACGCATTAAAAAACTATGGGAATACCATTGAAGAGGCAAGAGCAGACTTATTCGGCCTCTACTATATTGCAGACTATAAACTTGTAGAGCTCGGTCTAACTCCCTCACCAGAAGCTTACAAAGCCCAATATTACGAGTATCTCTTGAATGGACTTATCACCCAATTGGTACGTATAAAGCCAGGTCACACAATAGAAGAAGCGCACATGCGTAACCGTTCGCTGATAGCACATTGGGTGTATGAGCATAGCAACGGTGCCATTAAACTTCAAAAAATAGAGGGAAAAACCCTATTGTATATCAGCAACTACGAGACATTGAGAAGCTTGTTTGCACAGTTGCTTGCAGAAATCCAGCGCATAAAGAGTGAAGGTGACTTTGAAGCAGCAAAACAACTCGTTGAAACCTACGCCGTAAAAGTTGACGAAAAGCTTCATAAGGAAGTGTTGGATAGGTATAAACAACTTAACATAGCCCCCTATAAGGGCTTCATCAATGCTTGGATGAAATTAAAGAAGAACGAAAAAGGCGAAATAATAGACGTGTTAATCGACTATACAGAGTCGTATACGCACCAAATGTTGCGCTATAGTAAGGAATATGCAACTCTTTAAATTTGTAAAATAATATGCCTTCAGAAGAAACTCAAGAAAAACTGAGAGAAATCAAACGCTCATTTCGGCTAATGATGAACGGTGAAGCATCACAATCAATGCGGAATAAGGGCGTAACCTATAAGCTTAATTGGGGAGTACCCCTTCCTCAATTGAAGCAAATGGCCCAAAAATACGGCAAAAACTATGAGTTGGCCATTGAGCTTTGGAAGGAAAATATAAGAGAATGTAAAATTCTTGCAACGCTCATTATGCCAGCCGAAAAGATGCTTCCTGAACTTGTAGACGTATGGATGGAACAACTACAAACTCAGGAAATGGCCGAATTGCTGGCTTACAATCTGCTTCAATACCTTTCCTTTGCGCCTGTTTTAGCCTATGAATGGGTAGCAAGCGACAGAACATTATGGCAAATTACCGGCTATAATTTGTTAGCACGTCTGTTTTCAAACAAACAAGAACCTAACGAACGGGGAATTAACGAATTTCTCGATCAAGTTCAAGCAACGCTTGAAGGTGATAATGCACCATTAAAACATGCTGCATACAACTGTTTGTTACGCTTTTGTGACTTGGGAGACGACTATGAACAGTTGGCACGAAAGGCTCTTAAACCTTTAGACAACCTTTAGGACAAACAATTGGAAACAAAGTTGAACTTTGTAAAAAATATTCTGACGCCATTTGGTTTTGGAGGAAAAATTAAGTAAATTTGTTATGGCGGAAAGGCTACATTGCCTTTCCGCCATTCTTTTTATTAACTTTTTTAGGGCCAAAATTATTAAATTGACTTCAAAAAGTGAGCAAAAATCCCTATTTTTCAGCCCTTTATCAGCTTCTAAAACCGTATGTTTTACCTCCTAAAACCGGCATTATCAGAATTCAATTTAACCTGTTTTAGAAATAGGCGGGTAGTGAATGGTTTTAAGATCCTAAAGGTTAAGCACTCTTATGTAAAAGTTTTTGAAGAATTTTCTTGCTCTTCCTGTAGCTAATTGCCGATGTTCTATTTTAACGTTTTTTCAGTTGTAATGCATATTGGTTCCGAGAAAAAAGAGTAACTTTGTACGTATTAAAACAGAAGAAACTGTGACAAAGGATACAGCCAAGCGGGAGGTGAAGAGAATACTGACTAACTATCTCACACTCAATAATTTCCGCAAGACCCCTGAACGTTATGCCATCTTGGACGCTGTATATAGCATTCAAGGTCATTTTACGTTAGAAGAACTTGGCAATAAGCTCGAAAAAGAAAACTTTCGTGTTTCCCGAGCAACCTTGTACAACACCATGAGACTCTTTATAGAGTTAAGATTGGTTGTGCGTCACCGTTTCATTGGACAGACAAAGTACGAAGCCTGCTACTTCAATGAGAGTCCCGTCCATCAGGTTTGTACAGTATGTGGAAAGGTAATCGAGACCGACTCAGAACCCATCCGCAAAACAATACAGGAATTAAAGTTGCCAAGGTTTCATAAAGACGGCTTCACATTGTATATTTATGGGGTTTGTTCTAAATGCCAAATGCGACTAACAAGGTTACGTAATAAACAGAAAAAACAAATAAAAGACAAGTCATGAGCACAGGAAAAGTAGATGTTCTGCTGGGACTACAGTGGGGCGATGAAGGTAAAGGAAAAGTAGTGGACGTTCTCACACCACGCTACGATGTGGTTGCACGTTTTCAGGGAGGTCCAAATGCTGGGCATACATTGGAATTTGAAGGCCAAAAGTATGTTTTAAGAAGCATCCCTTCAGGTATCTTTCAAGGAGGAAAAGTTAATATAATCGGGAATGGCGTCGTTTTGGCTCCAGACCTTTTCATGGATGAAGCCCGCGATTTGGAAAAAAGCGGACATCCATTGAAGGAGCGTTTGCTCATTTCCAAGAAAGCGCACCTCATCATGCCCACCCATCGCATACTCGACCGTGCCATTGAAGCTGCCAAAGGAAAGGCAAAAGTAGGTACAACAGGGAAAGGCATCGGTCCCACTTATACCGACAAAGTGAGCCGAAACGGATTGCGTGTAGGGGATATTTTGGACGATTTCAAGACCAAATATGCCCACCACAAAGAGCTTCATCTCAAGCGCTTGCAAGCCTTGGGCTGGACAGATTTCGATGGCTTTGACGAGGTAGAGAAGAAATGGATGGAAGGTGTAGAATATCTTAAACAATTCCGTTTTGTCGATTCTGAGCACGAAATCAACCATTTATTGAAGGACGGGAAGTCCATATTGTGTGAAGGGGCGCAAGGAACGATGCTTGATGTTGACTTCGGCTCATATCCTTTTGTCACTTCTTCCAACACCATTTGTGCAGGAGCATGTGTAGGATTGGGCGTTGGCCCAAACAAAATAGGTAATGTCTTCGGCATTATGAAAGCCTATTGCACCCGCGTGGGAGCTGGTCCATTCCCTACAGAGCTTTTTGACGAGACGGGAAGTCGCATTCGCGACTTAGGCCATGAATATGGTGCTGTCACCGGACGTGAGCGCCGTTGTGGATGGGTTGACCTTGTACAACTGCGTTACTCAATCATGGTAAACGGTGTAACCGAACTCATCATGATGAAGAGTGATGTCCTTGACGATTTCGACACAATAAAAGCTTGTGTTGCCTATGAGCTTCCTGACGGAAGTACAACTACGGAATTCCCTTATTGCATAGACAACGTTAAACCTGTTTACAAAGAACTTAAAGGTTGGCACACCGATATGACCAACTTCACGAGCGAAGATCAATTCCCTAAAGAATTTAATGAATACATCAAGTTCTTGGAGGATTTCCTTGAAACACGTATTGGAGTTATCTCCATTGGACCAGACCGTGCTCAAACTATCGTTCGTAAATAACGTTCACTATAGACACAACTGTTATTAAAGAAAAAATGTCACAGAAACCAACCATACCAAAAGGAACTCGCGACTTTGGTCCTATAGAAATGGCAAAGCGCAATTATATCTTTGACACCATCAGAAAAGTATATGCCCTCTACGGATTTCAACAAATAGAAACTCCTGCAATGGAAACTTTACACACGTTGATGGGAAAATATGGTGAAGAAGGAGACAAATTGTTGTTTAAGGTACTTAACTCAGGCGATTATTTGTCAAAAATCACAAACGACGAATTGGCAGAACACAATTCGTTGCGTTTGTCAAGCAAGTTATGCGAAAAAGGTTTGCGTTATGACTTGACGGTGCCTTTTGCCAGATACGTTGTAATGCACAGAGAAGAATTGCAATTGCCATTTAAGCGCTATCAGATACAACCTGTTTGGAGAGCAGACCGCCCACAAAAAGGACGTTACAGAGAGTTTTATCAATGCGATGCAGATGTTGTCGGCTCTGATTCTCTGCTCAATGAGGTGGAGTTGATGCAAATTGTTGATACCGTCTTCAGCCAGTTTGGCATTAGAGTACAGATAAAGATTAACAATAGAAAGATATTGACAGGTATTGCCGAGGTTATAGGAGCCGCCGACAAGATTGTAGACATTACGGTTGCAATAGACAAACTCGACAAAATTGGTATTGAAAAAGTAAATGAAGAGTTGAAAAATGACGGTCTTGGAGACGAAGCAATTGAAAAATTGCAGCCTATTATCGCTCTTCAAGGGTCAAACGACGAGAAACTGGATATCATCACCAAGGTTCTTGGCTCTTCCGAGGTGGGGTTGAAAGGTGTAGAAGAACTGCGCTTCATCCTTAATGCCTTAAAAAAGTCAGGTTTGAACAATGAAATTCAACTTGACCTCACCCTTGCCAGAGGGCTTAACTATTATACTGGAGCAATATTTGAAGTAAAGGCATTAGACACACCTATGGGTAGTATTACCGGTGGTGGACGCTATGACAACCTTACAGGCATCTTCGGTATGCCAGGATTGTCTGGCGTTGGCATCTCCTTTGGTGCCGACAGAATCTACGATGTTTTGGATGCTCTTGACCTTTATCCTAAAGAAAGTGTTTGTGGAACCCAACTTCTGTTTATTAATTTCGGTGAGAAAGAAACCGATTATTGTCTTCCAATAGTGGCAAAGGCACGTAAATCAGGCATACGCACAGAGATGTATCCTGATAAAGTCAAGATGAAAAAGCAAATGGGTTATGCCAATGCCAAGTCTATACCATTCGTAGTATTAGCAGGAGAAAACGAAATCGCAGCCAACAAGGTAACGCTTAAAAACATGGTAACTGGTGACCAACAACTCGTTGATGCCGATGAGTTGATAGCAGCCGTCCGATCTAAAGGCTAATTATCGTAATGAAACGCATCTCACTATATGGCCTTCTTTTTCTTTCCATCTTACTGTTGAGTGCAGGAGAGAATATACCTACCTTATATATAATAGGAGATTCCACTGCAGCCGAAAAAGACATTAGCAAGGGTAGCACCGAACGGGGATGGGGAATGGTTCTGCAGGGCTTCTTTGACGAAGGAGTAAAAGTGGAAAATCATGCCATAAACGGCAGATCTTCACGAAGTTTCTATGCTGAAGGACGGTGGAAAGTTATTGCGGACAAGTTGAAGCCCGGTGACTATGTGATAATACAATTCGGGCACAACGACGAGAAACCGAAACCAGACAGGCACACAGATGTAGGAACAACTTTTGACGCCCATCTTGAGCAATATTGTCTTGAAACGTTTGCCAAGGGTGCAACACCAATATTGATGAGTCCTGTTGTTCGCCGAAATTTCTATCTGAAGCCTCCAAAGCAAGATGATGACGAACTTTTGCGTAACAGTGTATTCTGTGGAGAGTGTGTCAATAGCGATACAATTGTAGACACGCATGGACCTTATGCCCTGGTTGCAAAACGCATTGCCACAAAACTCAACGTTCCATACATTGATGCAGGAGCAATAACACGTAATATAGAACAGAGTTATGGGGTAGAGGGATCACGTCGTCTGCATATGTGGATTGACCCAAACAAATATGATTGGGCGCCAAAAGGCAGACAGGACAATACCCATTACAACATATTTGGAGCACACATTGTTGCTGGAGCCTTGGCAGATGCGATAGGACAGGCTATTCCTGCATTGGAACCGCATATTCATCATTACGACTTTATAGTCTCAGACGAAGGAAGAGGTAATTATTTTACGCCAAACGATGCGCTTAAAGACGTTCCAAAAGGGAAGAAAACCACCATTTTGATACTGCAAGGCCACTTTAAAAAACCTGTTGTTCCACATGGAAAGAAAGTGGAATGGAAATTCTTTAATGGTTTGAAGTGGACAGAATAGATTATTAATACTTTAATTATTACAAAACGTTATGAAGAAAAAATTTATTTGTACAGTATGTGGATATGTGTACGAAGGGGACGAAGCACCCGAAAAGTGTCCAATCTGTAAAGCCCCAGCAAGTAAATTTAAAGAGTTGTCAGCAGACGATGAAACTGAATTTGCAACAGTTCATGAATTGGGTAGAGCCTATACAGACAAGGTAAGCGAAAAACTTGTACAACATTGCAAGGAAACTTTTGCTGGTGAATGTGGTGAAGTTGGAATGTATTTGGCGATGGCACGGCAAGCAGACCGCGAAGGCTATCCTGAAGTAGCCCGCGCTTTTGAGCACTATGCTTACGAAGAAGCCAATCATGCAAGTCGCTATGCAGAACTTTTAGGAGAAGTGTTAAAAGACACCAAAAGCAATTTGGAAGCACGGATTGCAGCAGAAAAAGGAGCTTGCGAAGAAAAATTTGAAGCTGCAAAACTTGCCAAGCAAGAAGGTTCAGACGCATTGCATGACACCATTCACGAAATGGCAAAAGACGAAGCTCGACATGCAGCCGGCTTTATAGGACTTTACAATCGCTATTTTGGCGAGAAAAAATAATCTCAAAAAATACATGTTTAATGCGGTCTTTAGAATGTCTCCATTTCTAAAGACCGCATTTATTTATGCAAAAATCCGTAATTATAGCTACTTTTGCAAAGTAATCAATAGTGATATTGATCATTTATTATACAAATTGGGGAAATATACCGATTAAATAAGTTAACTATAGCTAAATAACTAATTGGATTTGACAAAAAGACAAACTACAACAAAACGAAAGTTGGCAACCATTTTTAGGTTGCCAACTTTCGTAAAGGAAATATGAAAGATAAGACGATAGTGGTTGTAATGAAAGTATCAAAAGACTTTACTTTTATCCTCCATCTTGTAGAAAAACCGTTTACAAAGAAGGAAGTTCTTAATAAAAAAGTGTAACTTTGTACCTAAACCAAAGAAACCTATATCTCTATGCATTACGAAATAACCAGAAAAATGTTGTTGACATTTCTGTCAGTGACTCTATTTACCATAGCTTCAGCACAAATTATCTATATTGATGATTCGGGGAAAAACACACAAGAAAAAGATTCTACACACTTTATTCGTCAAAATTCGCCTCAAATAACATTGAAACCTGTTTCTCCTAATAGCGTGAAACTCCTTCCAGGACTGTTTAAAGACCGTTATGAACTCAATCGGAAATATATGATGATGCTCGAACCGGAAAAGTTGCTGCAAAACTTTTATGCCGAAGCGGGACTCAATAAAGAGTATATGGTTGGAAAAGATGGCAATTTAAGCAATCTCTATTGGGGATGGGAAAGTCCAAGCGGACAACTTCGAGGACATTTCTTAGGACATTATCTATCTGCCTGTGCTTATATGTGGGCTGAAACAGGTGATGAAGCCATTAAACAAAGAGCCGATTTCATAGTTAGTGAACTTGCCCGTTGCCAAGAAATCAACGGTGGTGAATGGGTGGGTTCCATACCTGAAAAATACTTATACCTCATGGCTGACGGACGGCCAATATGGTCCCCTCAATATACACTCCATAAAACGCTGATGGGATTATATGACATGTATGCCATTGGGGGAAACAAACAAGCTCTTGAAGTGCTTGACAAAATGGCCAATTGGATGCATCGCTGGACAAGTGAAATGATTGATAAAGGAAAAGCGGATGCCATTTTGAATGGTGAAACAAGTGGAATGTTGGAAATATGGGCCGCAATGTATGACTTGACAGGCAAACAAAAATATAGAGACTTGATGGAACGGTATGGCCATCCTTGGCTTTTTACACAATTACTAAAAGGAGAAGACGCCCTGTCCCTTGACCATTGCAATGCTTCCATACCCTGGTCTCACGGATCAGCAAAGTGTTATGAAGCTACAGGCGACCCCTACTGGAAACAACTGACCGAGGATTTTTGGAAATGTGCAGTCCTTGAGCGCGAACAATTTGCAACCGGTGGCCAAAGCGCAGGCGAACATTGGATACCCAAGGGGCAGTTGGCTGCTTTCGCCGGAGAAAACAATCAGGAACATTGTACCGTCTACAACATGATGAGAACTGCCAACTATCTCTATAAATGGACAGGAGATGTTACTTATGCTGATTACATTGAGCGAAATCTATACAACGGAATACTTGCCCAACAACACCCTGAGACAGGAATGGTTGCTTATTTCTTGCCGATGGCATCGGGGTATAAAAAAGGGGGAGAAAAAGGGTGGGGGCATCCTACCATGGATTTCTATTGTTGCCATGGCTCTTTAGTGCAAGCGCAGACCAGATATTTAAGATACATCTATTATGAAGATAACAACGGACTGACCATTAGCCAATATATACCATCACATTTGTCATGGCAAAAGGACAATGCAAAGATAGATATAGAACAGGATTTTGAGGGCAACCAATGGACTAAAAATTATAATGCGCCTCGCTGGAGAATTATCATGAAAGTAAAAACGGATAAACCAGTAACATTCCCAATTACTCTTAGATTGCCTTGGTGGCTTGATAAAAAAGCAAAAATTAGCGTAAATGGAAATCCCATTCAAGTAAACAAGCTTCATGGTTATATACAGATTAACCGTACATGGAACAATGACCAAGTCGTTATTGAATTTGCCGACAGACTGTGGGCTGAACCTTTACCTGGCAGCAAGACGGGGGAAGTGGCTTTTATGGAAGGACCTATTGTTTTGGCTTCGCCATCAGAAGAGACGCCTTTAAAAGGCAATATACATCATCTTGAAAATATATTGGTGCGGGAATACGACCAACAATATCGCACTGTAAGATGGACACAGAGTCATTATCGCACCATAGGGCAAACAAGCCTCCTAAGATTTAAGCCATTATATGAAATTGCTAACGAGGCATACACGATCTACTTCCCAATTAACAAATGATGAAAGTTTTGGAAAAAAATTAAAAAGAATTAGGGAAAAGGAAGTACTGATCATTTTTTGACAATAAAAATAATAATTAGGTAGATCATAGATAAATACCTAAATAATAATAAAATGGAAAAATTCAAAGTTATAATAGTAGAAGATGTTCCCTTGGAACTGAAAGGAACAGAAGGAATTTTCAGAAATGATATTCCTGAAGCTGAAATAATAGCCACTGCAGACAGTGCAGTTGTATACTGGCACAAATTAAAAGAAAACAAACCAGACTTGGTGCTTCTTGACCTTGGACTTGGCGGATCAACTACAGTTGGTGTGGAAATATGCCGGCAAACAAAAGAATTATATCCAAATATTAAGATACTTATCTTTACCGGTGAAGTGCTCAACGAAAAACTATGGGTAGACGTGTTGGATGCAGGTGCAAACGGAATCTGCTTGAAAAGTGGAGAATTGCTAACCCGTGAAGACGTGGAAAGCGTAATGAGCGGAAAAAAATTGGTTTTCAATCAACCAATTTTAGAAAAGATTGTTGATAGATTTAAAAAAAGCGTCAATCAGCAACTAATGCATCAGGAAGCAATGGTAAACTATGAAATAGATGAATATGATGAACGTTTTCTTCGTCATCTCGCTTTAGGTTTTACCAAAGAACAAATCACCAACCTAAGAGGTATGCCTTTTGGGGTAAAGAGTTTGGAAAAAAGACAAAATGAACTTATTCAGAAACTCTTCCCCGATGGAAATAACGGAATGAGTATAAATGCCACACGGCTCGCCGTAAGGGCGATAGAGCTTCATATCCTTGATATTGATAATCTGAAAATGGATGAAGAATAATAGGCTATTTGCTTATACTGCATTGGTGCTTGTAGCATTACAAGTGTTGTTAGTATTCTTGTCGTGGATGATAACATCAGTTAATTTTGAATTGCCAATGCACAGTATGCTAAGTAATGAAGGAATAAGATGGTTTTTTGGCCATTTTATTGATTGCATTACGTCTCCCGTACTGTTATGGATTATCCTAATTTCTATGGCTTGGGGGTGCTTAGTGGATAGCGGATTGCTTAAAACTGTTTGTAATTTGGGGAACTGGAAACAATTCCCATATCGTAAAAAAATAGGCATTTATTTTGTAATAGGCATTCTGTTACTATTCATATCTATTATGATGGCTTTGACATATATACCTCATGCATTACTTTTAAATGCGACAGGGCATCTGTTTCCCAGCAGTTTTTCTCAAAGTATTATTCCGGCTATAGCCTTTTGCGCCATAGTATGTGGCGCGTGTTTTGGTATCATAGCCGGATTTCTGCATAATATAGTAGATGTATACCAATCAATGACAATGGGAATAGTTCATAATGCAAGACTATTCCCATTGTATATTATAGCGATGGAACTGTTAGGCTCCATAAAATATGTGTTTATTCTTTAACGCAAGTCAACTATTTCTGCCGATGGATGCTTTTTCTTGTTGTATTGGAAATAAGTATTTGCGTAGTTTTTAGGTTTGAAACCAGATATTTGTATTGTGCTCCAACCTTTGCCTTCTTTCATTCTTATTGAACGAGGATAATAATTCTTGCCAATCGTTATATAGAGTTCTTGAATGGATCGAGCGGGATTTTGTGCTTTTAAATGCACCAAATAACCTCCAGAGACGTCTTTCATACTCAAGAAATAGCCTGTACGATAAATGCTTAAAAACTTATAAGGATTCATTGATAACTGTTGAGCTTCATTCGGAGAACTTACATTTACCTCATTCGTTGATTTCATATAACTCCATTGGGTTTTCCCATCGAACCATACTTCAACATTACCCGTAGAGGCATAAAACCGATTCCCCTTAATCGCAATAAAGCCCGATGCCTTTCCATATTTACCATTAGTCATGGAAAAAGAGGCAGAAGCACCACCTGAGCGACCAACAAGGGCTGCAGTTTTGTCCAAAATCTGTTTTGCACGAACGGCATTTTGAGCCGTTGCAGATGAACAAATTAAACACAAAAGCGAGAAAAAAAATAGTTTAATATATGTTTTCATTTTGACCTATAAAATAATTAATGTAACGTAGATAACAAATTATCCAATGTTGTTTCATCACTAATGAGAACCTCACGTGGTTTGCTCCCTTGAGCAGGACCTACAATTCCAGCTTTTTCTATCTGATCCATAAGTCGACCTGAACGGTTATAACCAATGCTAAACATTCGTTGTAACAAGGACGTTGACCCCGATTGCTTACGAACTATCAACCTAGCAGCATCTGCAAACAAACTGTCAAGCTCTTTAACATTAACACTTGCCGTGCCTTCTGAGCCACCGTCATCTGATAAAGGCTCTGGAATTACCATAGGGCTAAGAGGGCCCGACTGGTCTGCTATAAAACGATTGATACGTTCAACTTCCGGAGTGTCAACGAAAGCACATTGAACACGAACTGGTTCACGCCCATTTAGATAAAGCATGTCTCCACGGCCTATGAGTTGTTGGGCTCCTGGGCGGTCAAGAATTGTACGTGAATCAACCATTGCTCCCACACGGAAAGCTATTCGGCCAGGGAAGTTTGCCTTAATGCTTCCTGTAATAATATTGGTAGTTGGGCGTTGCGTAGCTATTACCATATGCATTCCCACTGCTCTTGCCAGTTGGGCAATACGAGTGATAGGCATCTCGATTTCTCTTCCAGCTGTCATTATCAAATCTCCAAACTCATCAATAACTATCACAATATAGGGCATATATTCATGTCCATCGTTTGGATTGAGTTTGTGACTAAGATATTTTGCATTATATTCCTTGATGTTTCGAGCTCCAGCTCTTTTAAGCATGTCATACCTTTGATCCATTAACACACATAAACCTTTTAGGGTTTTAACAACTTTTGTTACATCGGTGATGATTGGCTCGTCTTCGTTTTCCTCCAAAGCTGCCATAAAATGGTCGGCAATAGGAGCATAAACGCTAAATTCAACCTTCTTCGGGTCAACTAAAACTATTTTCAATTCATTCGGATGCTTCTTATACAGCAATGACGTTATGATGGCATTGAGGCCTACAGACTTTCCTTGTCCCGTGGCACCTGCTACCAACAAGTGGGGAACTTTAGCCAAATCGACCATAAACACATCATTGGTGATAGTCTTTCCCAAGGCAATCGGCAAATCCATTTTTGCATCTTGGAACTTCTTTGAGTTCAAAATGCTGAGCATAGAAACGATATTCGGATTGGCATTAGGTACTTCAATGCCTATTGTTCCCTTACCAGGGATAGGAGCTATTATACGAATGCCTAACGCAGCTAAACTCAATGCAATGTCATCTTCAAGGTTTCGAATCTTTGATATGCGCACTCCTTGAGCTGGTGTGATTTCATAAAGGGTAATAGTTGGACCAACTGTAGCACGTATACTTTTAATTTCCACACCAAAATCACGAAGCACTTGAATGATATGATTTTTGTTTGCTTCTTGTTCTTGCCTATCAACGTAAGTCTGTCCATCAGTATCATACCTTTTCAACAAGTCTAGTGTTGGAAACTTGTAATGCATCCACGGTTCCCGCGGATTAATAGGTGTATCCAAACGGTTATCGCCTTCAACGGTCTTTCCTTTGGCAGTATCTTCTACTGAAGCGACATGAACTTCAAGATTAACCTCATCTTTCTGTGGCTCCGGTTCAATTTGTGATACTGGTTTTGCTACTGGCACATCTTCCTCTTGAGGTTGCTGCGAGACAATATCATTTGAAATTGTGTCAACTGTGGGGGTTACTTCTTTCGGGGCATCATTTATTACAGGCTCTTCCTTTGGGTTCTCAGGCTCTTGTATTTTATGAGCATCATTTGTTATCGTAAAAGGAATATGGTTAATCACATGTCCCATAGGATAGAAACACAATCGAACAATTCTAATAGTTTCTTGTGTCAAATAAGTGAGAAAGGCTAATGCCACAATAACGAGAACAGCAACTAACCCAGGACTACCAATTATATTCTCTAGCCAACGACATATATAGGCGCCATGATTACCCCCACAATCAAAAATAAGATTTGTTGCTACCGGCGAAAGAAATTTTGACAAGGTTACAGAACTCCATATCATCACTACCATTGTTCCAAAAAACCACTTCCATAAATTGATTTTTTGGTAAACGCCAAGTGCTTTCAAGCCATATAAAATCAGGTAAAAAGGTATTAAAAAGGAAGCTAATCCAAAACAACGGTTAATGAAGAAGTCTGACAAAATAGCCCCCCAACTTCCGCAATAATTGTGAAATACCCTATGAGTATTCAGAACATCTCCATGTTGTAAATCATTAACAAGACTTTGATCATCAGCCCCCGTATTCAAATAACTACAAAATGCAATTATAATATACAATGCTATCGCCAGCAAAATTATACCATATATAAAGTTGCATCTTTCGTTAAATATATAATTGAGCCCGATCGCCTCACTGAATGTTTTGGTTTTACGACCGGATTTCTTTTTTACCATTCTTGAATTTATTTCTTTTATTTGCAAAGTTAGCAAAAATGCGAGACAAATAGATATACTTTGATAACTTTTTTCTAATTTTGCAACCAATAAAAAAAGGTATGAAGATTATATATAATAAATACGACAAACGGTTAATCTCCCAATTACCACGTGTAATATTTCCCGGTCGCATAGTTGTTATTGTTTCTGAACAAGAGGCGGAAAGAGCAGTCGACTATCTTCTGTCGCAACCTATATTAGGTATAGATACAGAAACTCGGCCAAATTTTAAAAAGGGTTCAAACCATCAAGTTGCGCTTATGCAGGTTTCAGATTATAACACATGTTTCCTGTTTCGACTCAACCAATTAGGTATGCCTTCATGTATCATACGCCTGTTGGAGGATATGACTATTCCAAAAGTAGGTCTTTCTCTTCATGATGACATGAAAATGTTACACCAAAGGGTTGATTTTACACCAGGGTATTTCATTGATTTACAAAAGCATGTGTGCGAAATAGGCATTGAAGACCTCTCTTTGCAAAAGATATATGCGAACCTGTTTCATGAACGTATATCTAAAAGGCAGCAGAAATCAAACTGGGAAGCTGACGTTTTGTCTGAGAAGCAAGAAAATTATGCCGCTACAGACGCATGGACTTGTATAAAAATCTACGAAGAACTACAACGTTTAAAACAATCTCACGATTATAAACTTGATATCGTTTCTGAAGAAAACTTTGATAATAAAGTCGAAAACAAGCTATAAAGCCTTATGAACTTACAAACAATACAATTAAAACGACATAAAGAAGAAAGTTTAAAAAGATTTCATCCATGGATTTTCTCGGGAGCTATTGAGCACTTACCTGAAAACATACAAAACGGTGATATTGTTCAAGTAATAACTCACGATGGGGATTTTATCGCTAAAGGCCATTATCAAATAGGCTCTATTGCAGTAAGGGTTTTAACCTTTGAAAATGAAGAAATTAACGAATCGTTTTGGGAAAAACGCATAAATGCAGCCTATTCAGTACGGCAGGCTATTGGATTAGCCAATCATTCCAACAATGATACCTATCGACTTGTTCATGGGGAAGGCGACAACTTGCCAGGATTGGTGATTGACTGCTATGGCCCAACTGCAGTAATGCAAGCTCATAGCGTAGGCATGCATTTAAATAGGCATGAGATTGCCAAAGCTCTTGTCAAAGTCTTGGGAGACAAGATTCGCAACATCTTTTATAAAAGTGAAACTACATTGCCACTAAAAGCGCAATTAGGACAAGAAAACGGATTTATTTTTGGTGGTGACGTTCAAGATATTGCTATAGAAAACGGCTTGAAGTTTCACATTGATTGGTTAAGAGGGCAGAAAACAGGATTCTTTATAGACCAACGTGAAAACCGCCATCTTTTAGAAAAATATGCTCTTAACAGAAGCGTACTAAATATGTTTTGCTATACAGGAGGGTTTTCGGTATACGCCATGAAGGGTGGGGCTTCGTTGGTACACTCTGTAGATAGCAGTGCAAAAGCGATAGAATTAACTCAGCAAAATGTAGAACTCAACTTCCCGGGCGACAAGCGTCATCAAGCATTTTGTGATGACGCATTTAAATACTTGGATGCTAATCATGATAAATACGACCTTATTATATTGGACCCCCCGGCGTTTGCCAAGCATCGTGGTGCCTTACGCAATGCACTGAAAGGCTACACTCGACTTAATGTTAAAGGTTTAGAACATATTAGAAAGGGAGGTATCCTTTTCACTTTCAGTTGTTCGCAAGTTGTAACAAAGGAACAATTCCGGCAAGCTGTATTTACTGCAGCTGCTCTTACCGGTAGAAATGTGCGCATACTTCATCAGCTTCACCAACCGGCAGACCATCCTATCAATATCTATCACCCAGAAGGAGAATATCTGAAAGGACTCGTTTTATATGTAGAGTAGCCCATGCTAACTTCGTTTTCAAAAGAGCTTTTAGCACGTATCGCAAGATACTTATCAAGTGAGTGTACCGTAAAAAATGGAGAGCGGATACTTACCACACTGTCAGGAGGATGTGACAGCGTATCTTTAATGCTTATTTTGAAGCAGTTAGGTTATCATGTTGAGGCTATACATTGTAACTTTCATCTTCGCGGAGAAGAGTCTGATAGAGACGAAAACTTCTGCAGAGAACTCTGCAAAAAAAATGACATTCCATTTCATCTCGTACATTTTGATACATCATACTATGCACATCAGCACAAACAAAGCATAGAGTTGGCCGCTAGAAATTTACGCTATTCCTACTTTGAACAACTGCGAAAAGATATAAACGCTTCGGTAATAAGTGTTGCTCACCACAAAGAAGATCAAGCAGAAACCATCTTACTTAATCTTATACGGGGTACAGGACTTCGTGGACTAACTGGCATGAAAGCCCGAAACGGCCGCATTGTTCGTCCTTTATTATGCACTACCCGAAACGAATTGGAGCTTTACTTAAAGGAACTGAACGTTTCTTATGTCAATGACAGTAGCAATTTTGAGAGAGAAGCCACACGTAACAAGATAAGACTTGATGTTATACCGTTGCTACAAACAATCAATCCAAGCGTCATAAACACATTAGTGAATATGTCTCGGCAATTGTCTGATTATGAGCGAGTGCTTGATATTTCATTAAACCATTCGGTTAACAATGTATTTCAACAAGGATCACCTTCGCGCATCCAACTGGAAAACCTACAGAGACAGCCATCACCACAATTAGTTTTATTTCATATACTTAAAAAATATGGCTTTTCACCCGAGCAAATTCAGCAAATTGCCCATCATTTAGATGCACCAACAGGAAAAATTTTTTCTTCTTCCACACATCAATTGCTTTTTGATCGTGGGCAACTGTTAATTAATCCGATTTTTCAACCTCTTCAACACGAAATAAGCATTCCTGAACCTGGTACATATCTTTTTAATGATTCACGACTTAGATTAGAAATAAAAGATGTGAAGGGTGACTTTCATATAAACGCAAACCCAAATGAAGCATTTTTAAACAACGATAAAATAGCGTGGCCAATTCGGATGCGGTATTTTAAAAACGGTGATAAATTTTCACCATTGGGTATGAAGGGGTATCGATTGGTGAGTGATTTTCTAACCGATAGGAAAAAAAACATATTTGAAAAACAAAGCCAATTAGTGGTTGTAGACAAGAACAATCGTATTCTATGGCTTGTTGGTGAAAGAATTGAAAATCGTCTTCGCATTGATTCTTCTACCCAACAAGCACTCCACATATCTTATTTCAAATAGAGGTAGCATGGTCTAAACCATTGAAAAATTTGGCTATTACATTGGAATTCACTACTTTTGCATTCTAAACAAAAAGAAATTAATATATAAATAAAATGGCTAAGAGATTTACTGAGCACAAAAAACTCGATTTAGTCAATACAAATCAAGAAGTATTGGGTGAATGGGAAAAGAATGATATCTTTCATAAAAGTATAGAAGAACGTGAGGGTAAACCTTCTTTTATTTTCTTTGAAGGTCCTCCTTCGGCCAATGGTCATCCAGGTATTCACCATGTACTCGCCCGTTCCATCAAGGATACATTTAATCGTTATAAAACGATGAGAGGTTTTCTTGTACGCCGCAAAGCTGGCTGGGATACTCATGGACTGCCCGTAGAGTTGGGAGTTGAAAAGGAATTGGGCATAACAAAAAAAGATATAGACAACAAAGAATCTTCTAAATATATATCAACAGAAGAATACAATCACAAATGTCGGGAGAATGTCATGAAGTTCACAAAAGAATGGAGACAACTCACCGAAGAAATGGGATATTTTGTTGATCTTGACCATCCTTACATAACATACGACAACAAATACATAGAGACCCTTTGGTGGCTATTAAAACAACTTTACAATAAGGGGTTGTTATATAAAGGATACACCATTCAGCCATATTCACCGGCTGCTGGTACGGGCCTCAGTTCTCATGAATTGAACCAACCCGGTTGCTATCGTTTTGTGAAAGATACTACTGTAACCGCACAATTCGAAATAACCGAAGACTCATGGAGAAACATTCTCACATCTTCTTCTCAATTAGCAACAAAACAACCATGGGGAAAACCTTATTTCCTTGCTTGGACAACTACACCATGGACTCTCGCCTCTAATGTTGCATTATGTGTTGGCCCCAACATAGATTATGTGGTGGTAGAATCTTATAATCCCTATAATGCTTCTCCTATGACACTTGTTATAGCAGAAAGCAGGTTGTCTGCATATTTTAATGTTGAGGCCGAAGTTTCATCAGACCAGAAGCTCCCAGCTTACGAACATGGCGCTAAACTACCATACAAGGTTGTTGCTCACTTTAAAGGAACAGAACTTGAAGGTCTTCATTACAAGCAATTAATGCCATGGGTAAAACCATGTGAGAAGATAGGAGAGTTCGCTCCCGATTTTGTCAATACTTATGCAGAGCATCATCCCGAGAAAATATTCTTGGGAGAAAACGGTCATGATAAGTTTGTCGAAATGGAAGAAGAAGCTTTCCGTGTCATTTTAGGCGATTATGTCACTACAGAAGACGGTACGGGAATTGTCCACATAGCTCCAACCTTTGGTGCCGATGATGCAAAAGTGGCTAAATTAGCAAATTTGCCAGCTCTCTATTTGATTTCCAAAAAAGGAGAAACACGTCCTATGGTAGATTTACAAGGGCGTTACTATCTTTTAGAAGATCTTGACAAAAACTTTGTTGAACATTGTATTGACCGTCCTCTTTATTCCCATCATGCAGGCGATTATGTAAAAAATGCCTATGATCCAAAGTTTAACGAAGGCGGAACATGGGACAAAAAGGCTTCAGATAAAGCAGAAGATCTTAACATTGTTATCTGTATGGAAATGAAGCAAGAGGGTACAGCATTCAAGATTGCCAAACAAGAGCACAACTATCCACATTGTTGGCGTACAGATAAGCCCATTCTTTACTATCCTTTGGATTCTTGGTTTATTAAAGACACCAAGAAGAAAGAACGTATGGTTGAACTCAACAAGACCATTCATTGGCAACCAGAATCTACTGGCACCGGCCGATTTGGCAACTGGTTGGAAAATCTTAACGATTGGAATCTTTCCCGCTCTCGCTTTTGGGGAACCCCATTACCAATTTGGCGAGATGACAGTCAAGGGGAAAAATGTATCGGATCCGTGGCTGAACTATATTCAGAAATTGAGAAATCGGTTTCTGCAGGAGTCATGAAAGCCAATCCGTTAAAGGAAAGAGGCTTTGTGGTTGGTGATTATTCTCAAGACAACTACAACAAAATTGACCTTCATCGTCCTTATGTGGATGACATAATTCTCGTCAACGACGAAGGAAAACCAATGCACCGCGAAAGCGATTTAATCGATGTTTGGTTCGATAGTGGCTCAATGCCCTATGCACAACTTCACTATCCGTTCGAAGGAACCATCAACTTTAATGATGATAGTGCCGAAATAGTAAAAAGCGAAAACCATATTTCAACAGAAGAAGAATACAGAGAGTTGCTCGTCAACTCCTCTTATAAGGGCACTCCTCTTCCTCCTGCCTTTTTCCCTGCTGACTTTATCAACGAAGGTGTAGACCAAACTCGTGGGTGGTTTTTTACATTGCATGCAATCGCAACCATGGTATTCGACTCCGTTGCTTTCAAAAATGTTATATCTTCAGGCCTTGTCCTCGATGCAAAAGGCAACAAGATGTCTAAGCATGTAGGAAACGTTATAGATCCATTCCAAATGATTCATCAGTATGGAGCCGATCCTGTACGTTTTTATATGATGACCAATTCTGAGCCGTGGGACAACTTGAAGTTTGATAAAGACGGTGTTGATGAAGTTCGTCGCAAATTTTTTGGCACACTCTATAACACATATAGCTTCTTTGCACTATACGCAAACGTTGATAACTTTGAGCCAAAAGCCAATGAACAATGGGTTCCAGACCTTAAGGCACCAGAGATAGACAGGTGGATTATTTCTAAACTCAACTCTGTTGTTAAAGGTGTTCAGAGCGAATTGGATAATTACGATCCTACTCGTGCAGGCCGTTTGATAGATGCCTTTGTCAACGATGATTTAAGCAATTGGTATGTACGGTTAAACCGCAAACGTTTTTGGGGTAAAGAGATGAGTGACGATAAGTATTCAGCATACCAAACATTATACACTTGTCTGTTTACTATTTCAAAACTTTTAGCTCCATTCGCGCCATTCTATGCCGACCAATTATACCATGATTTGGGAGGAAAGAAGTTGAGTGTTCATTTGGATGAATGGCCACAAGCCGTAGAAGAAGCCATTGATGAGCAACTGGAGGTACGAATGGGAATGGCGCAGAAAATTACATCCATGGTTCTCGCATTGCGCCGTAAAGTTAACATCAAGGTGCGCCAGCCACTTGCACAAATTATGATACCTGCCATTGACGATGCCCAAAAGAACTATATAGCTGCAGTAGCCGACTTGATTAAAAATGAAGTAAACGTTAAAGAAGTAAACTTCGTTAACGGGCAAAACCTATTAGTCAAGAAAGTAAAATGTAACTTTAGGGTAATGGGCAAAAAATTCGGTAAGTTAATGAAAGGAATTGCCGCAAAGATGAATACCCTCTCACAAGAAGAGATAGCATCATTCGAATCCTCTCGCAAATACCAATTTGCTTTGGGCGGGACCGAAATAACGGTTGATGCCGATGATGTAGACATCATTTCTGAAGACATGCCAGGATGGTTGGTAGCAAACGAAGGCAATTTAACTGTGGCATTAGAAGTTGAACTTTCTGATGATTTACGTAAAGAAGGTATGGCTCGTGAACTAATCAATCGCATACAAAATCTGCGTAAGGAGTCGGGACTTGAAATTACAGACCGTATCATTGTAACCATTGCGTCTAACGAACAAACTGATGAAGCTATTCGTGTCTATGGCGATATGATAAAAGGACAAGTCTTAGCTAATGATATCATTGTTGGAGAGAATGATGGAACTGTAACTGACTTCGATGATTTTAAACTTCCCATCCTTATAAAAAGGGACTTGAGATCTTAAATATCAAACATTACAACTATGGAAAAGAAAGTGAGATATTCCGACGAGGAATTAGATGAATTCCGGGACATCATCAATAATAAGCTTGAAACGGCGCGCGCAGACTATAAGGAGACCATGAAAGTCTTGATGAATCAAGACACCAACGATGTGGATGACACCTCACCAACATACAAAGCATTGGAGGAAGGAAGTGCCACTCAGACAAAAGAAGAACTTGTACAAATGGCGCAACGCCAGCAAAAATTCATTCAAGGTCTTGAGGTTGCATTGATGCGTATTAAGAACAAGACATATGGTATTGATCGTATAACCGGAGAACTCATTCCCAAAGAACGCTTACGTGTAGTTCCTCATGCCACATTAAGTGTGGCATCAAAAAATGCTCGGAAGAATTGAAACAGAAAACTATAATTACATGCTTGGTCATTATCCTTTTATTGGTAATTGACCAAGCTATTAAGATTACGGTAAAGACCCATATGGCCATTGGAGACCAAATAGTGGTTTTCGACTGGTTTCGCATATTGTTTATTGAAAACAATGGGATGGCGTGGGGACTTCAGCTCGGAAGTAAACTATTTTTAAGTTTGTTCCGTATTGTTGCGGTGGGATTCCTTATAGCATATATTCATCAACTTATAAAGAAAGGTGAACCTATTTCGTTCATTTTGGTTGTTGCAACTATATGCGCAGGTGCTGCAGGGAATATATTCGATTCCTTGTTTTTTGGTCAAATTTTCTCAGAATCCACTCCATTTTCTATAGCGTCATTTGTGCCTTGGGGCGATGGATATGCACCATTTTTAATGGGAAAAGTAGTTGATATGTTCTATTTTCCCTTAATACATGGAACGTTCCCTTCGTGGTTCCCTGTTTGGGGTGGCGAATCTTTTGTGTTTTTCAGTCCAATTTTCAACTTTGCCGACTCGTGTATTTCTGTAGGGGTCATAGTGTTGATTTTGTTTTTCCGTAAGCGGCTGAACGACACACTTCCCCATAAGAACAAATCAAATTCTCCCGAATAAAATGATATTTGTGGATTATATATATAATAAGGTGAAAGTAGTAACAGGAATATTCTTGCTTCTATTGTCATTATATGGCTGTAAGCCACAAGTTCCTGATGAATATATACAACCTAATCAATTTGAAGATATCCTTTATGACTACCACTTGGCAATAGCCATGGGCAACCAACAAACCAGCAATCAAGTGGTAAACAACATACAAAAGAATGCTTATATACTCGCTGCACTCAAAAAACATAACGTATCCGAAGCAGATTTTGACAAGTCCTATCAGTATTATTTACGTCATACAGAACGTCTACACGATATTTATGAAGGGTTAGCGAAGCGTTTAAGTAACGAAGCTGGTACTTTGGGAAGTTCGGTAAATGAACTCAACCAATATGGAACTTTAGCACAAAAAGGAGATACAACAAACATTTGGAGCTACGATCGCTCATTGGTTTTGTCGACTAATGACTATCTTAACCAAATGTCGTTTAATATCAAAGCAGATACTGCATTTCACAAGGGAGATAAGTTAATTCTTAATTTTGACACCAAATTTATTATACAAGATGGGACACGAGATGCTGTAGCCATGTTCGTTGTGCAATTTCAGAATGACAGTATCTATACGCAAGTCGGACGTATAACAGGCGATACCCATCAATCGCTATCCATCTTTGATAATAACAAACTGGGAATAAAGAGCGTTCGAGGCTTCTTTATCTTTAATCATGAACCAGGAGTGTCTCTTTCGACATTGAAACTACTCTGTATTTACAACATCGAACTCATACGAATGCATATGCATGAGCAAAATAGCCCTGTAATCAACTCTTCCACGAGTGATTCTACCAATAGACCGATGAAACTTTCTTTAAAAGACTCGGTCAACAAAACACCTTAGTCATTATGCGTAGGATAGCCACACCAATAGTCAACATAGAAGGCAAATACCTAACAACTATGGTTATAGAGATAGAAGGAGATCAAGTCGTTCAGTATTATCCCTTACAAAAGGAATTGCCAATGACTGAGTGGTTGCCAGGAGAAGTTCAAATAAAAGAAGACAAATTTCAACTTTTTCATGCTTATTATAATAATAAAAAGCTCACAGAATAAAAGCATAAAACAAAAATTAAAAATATAAGGAGATATCATTATGTATACGGTAGACCAATTAGAAGACAAATTGATAGACCTCGCTTTTGCTGAGGATATAGGTGACGGAGACCACACAACGCTATGTTGTATTCCTGAAGATGCCATGGGTAAAAGCCATCTTTTGGTAAAAGAAGAAGGCATTTTAGCAGGTGTTGAAATGGCTAAAAAAGTCTTTGCCCGTTTCGACCCGACTATGAAGGTGACTGTCTATCTTCAAGATGGCTCACATGTCAAACCTGGAGATATCGCATTTTTGGTTGAAGGTAAAGTGAGATCATTGCTGCAAACGGAGCGTCTGATGCTTAACATTATGCAGAGAATGAGCGGTATTGCAACTATGACAAACAAATATGTAGAGCAAATAAAGGGAACAGGTGCTCACGTATTAGATACACGCAAAACTACACCAGGCCTGCGTATGATTGAGAAGCAAGCTGTAAAAATCGGTGGCGGCATGAACCATCGTATCGGTCTGTTTGATATGATACTTTTAAAAGACAATCACGTTGACTTTGCTGGCGGAATTGCAAATGCCATCAACAGATGCCATAAATATCTTGACAACAAAAATTTAAAATTAAAAATTGAAATAGAGGTTCGAAACTTTGATGAACTTCAGCAAGTTCTTGACTGTGGTGGAGTCGACCGCATTATGCTTGACAACTTTTCACCTGAAGATACCAAAAAGGCTGTTGAGATCATCGCCCATCGTTATGAAGTGGAATCGTCTGGTGGCATTACCTTTAACACTATTCGCAACTATGCAGAACAAGGCGTTGACTTTATTTCAGTAGGAGCATTAACCCATTCTGTTAAAGGACTCGACATGAGTTTCAAGGCATGTTAAGGAGGAAAACAAATTGAATACAATTTTCGGATTGTTGCTTACATTATCGGTATTTAGCTCTCCTGTACATTTTGCGGTTTCGCTTGCTGGCAATTTTGGAGAGCCACGCCCCAATCATCTTCACAGTGGGGTAGATATCAAAACCGAACAAAGTGAAAACAAAGCTGTCTATAGCATTGGCGACGGTTTTGTTTCACGCGTCGTTGTTTGGCAGCATGGCTATGGAAAAGCCATCTATGTACAACATCCTAACGGACTTACAAGCATATATGCCCATCTAAATGGTTTTGCACCACGCATAGAAGCCATCATTAAGGAATACCAGTATAGGCATCATACGTTCGATTGCGACTTCTCACTTTCTGCTTCGCAATGTCCAGTACGTAAAGGGCAACTAATAGCATTAAGCGGAAACACCGGTGCGAGTGCGGGCCCACATGTTCATCTTGAAATTCACAAGACACTTTCGTGGGATATGATGGATCCCTTAGACTATGTGGACTTGCATCTAAAAGACCATACGCCACCCCGTCTATTTGCCATAAAAGGCTACCCACAACGTGGTTTAGGTGTCATTAACGGAAGTGGAAATGAGCAGTTATTTGGTTCTAATATTCAGTCGTTGACGGCTTGGGGAAAAATAGGATTCGGCATAAAAGCCAACGACTATATGGATGGGGTTTACAATAGCTATGGTGTGCGTTTTATGCGTTTGCTTGTAGACGGCAAACAAGTCTTCTCAAGCGATGTGAACGGTGTTCCTCGCCACTGTTATCGTATGGTAAATTCCTGGGGAGACTATGCTCACTATATGAAAACCAAGGAATGGTTTCTCAAGACTTTTATAGACCCAGGAAACACACTTCCCATTTTAAAGGCTAAAGACAGAGGAATTATCAATATTTGTGAGGAGCGCGACTACCACATACAAATTGTATTGAGCGATGTTTTCGGGAATACCGCCTCACATACATTTGTCGTACATGGGCGTAAGCAAGCCATTCCTTCTGGTTCACAAAGTTCAGGGCCAGTTTTCCATTGGAACAAGATGAATGTCTATAAGGGCAATGGCGTAATATTAACCTTTAACAAAGGGGCAATAGCTGACGATTTATCTTATACTCCATTAATTTCTAATGGGAACGCTTTGTCAAAAACATATAGTTTTTTCCATGTTTCAACACCTATTTTCGATACTGCCTGCATCAGCATTCGACCGAATGCCACAATAAAGGACATTCACAAATGCTTTATAGCAATGACCGATCCTACAGGAGTTAGACCAAAATATGTTCCAAGTTCCTATCGGAGGGGGTGGTGGAGTGCCAAAATACGTGACCTTGGTATGCGCTATTGTCTATTAGAAGACTATACTCCTCCAACTATACGTTGTTTGGGAGGAAGCCCATCTGCATTGTCTTTCATAATCAACGATAACCTAAGTGGAGTCCGTCATTTTGAAGCAACGGTTGACGGGCATTTCGTTCTTCTGAAAATGGGGAAAGATCGCTCTTATGTCTATGGCGACTTGCGTGAATCTCCACTCCGTCCAACAGGACAAACAAGGCAATTACGCGTTGTGGCAATAGACAACTGCGGAAACAAGAGCCAATTTGTTGAAAACATTAAATATTAAACTATTATGAGAAAAAAAGTCTTTTTGGCCATCAGTTTGTTCCTCATCAGTTGGTCTTCAGTTAAAGCATGTACCAACTTTATTGCAGGAAAGGGAGCTACTACCGATGGTTCTGTGCTATGTACATATAATGCTGACGACTACGGAATGTTTAAAAGCCTTTGTCACTATGCAGCAGGAGTACATCCCAAAGGAAGTTTGCGAGAAATTATTGACTATGACACAGAAGCAAGCCACGGATTTATCCCAGAAGCCTCTATCACCTACAACGTTATTGGAAATATCAATGAATATCAGGTTTCAATAGGTGAGACAACTTATGGTGGGCGCGGAGAAATGGTAGACACCACGGGCATCATTGACTATGGGTCATTAATGTACCTCGGGCTTCAACGTGCCAAGACCGCCCGAGAGGCTATAAAGGTAATGACAAGCCTTGCAGAGAAATATGGTTATAACAGTGAAGGGGAGACCTTTACCATTTGCGACCCTAACGAAGCCTGGATAATGGAAATGATGGGATGTGGTGGCGATAAAAAGCAAAAAGTTGTATGGGTAGCTGTCCGAATACCTGACAATGCTATCTGCGGTCATGCCAACCAAAGCAGAATTGGAAAATTCTCAGCCTACAATACAGAAGTAATAACTTCAAAAAATGTCATCACGTTTGCAAGAAGCAAAGGATGGTTCAAAGGAAAAGATACAGACTTCAACTGGAAAAATGCTTATGCTAAACCCGACTTCTCGGGAAGACGTATCTGCGATGCTCGTGTATGGAGTTTCTTCAATCACTTCAAAGATATGTCAAGATGGTTACCATGGGCCGAGGGTCGGGACGCCAACGCAGAAGACATGCCTCTTTGGATAATCCCCAATCGTAAACTTTCAGTTCAGGATATGGAAGCATGTATGCGTGACCATTTTGAAGGCACACCTTTCTCTTTAGACCAAGACTTAGGACAGGGCGATTGGGATATGCCTTATAGACCTACGCCTTTGTACTTTGAATGTAATGGTAAAAAATATTTTAACGAACGTCCTACCAGTACACAACAAACAGGTTTTACCTACGTAGCACAATTGCGTTCGTTCCTCCCACGTGAAATTGGAGGAATATTGTGGTATGGAAATGATGATGGCAACATGGTGGCTTATACTCCTATTTATTGTGGCAATACCATTCAACCAGAATGTTACAATACACCTGGTGCCGATGCCGTTACTTATTCAGATAAAAATGCTTTTTGGGTCTGCAATTGGGTGAGCAATATGGTTTATCCACGATATTCGCAAATGTTCCCTTCCCTCAAATCCGTAAGAGACTCGTTGGAAAAGAGCTATTTCAAAAACCAAGCATCTGTTGAAGCAAAAGCTCAACAACTTTACTCATCAGACAAAGAAGCAGCTTTGAAATATCTTAACAATTATTCCAACACACAGGCCCAACAAATGTTAGCTCGCTGGAAGCAACTGGCAACATATCTTATAGTCAAATACAACGATATGGCTGTTAAGCCAGAAAAGGATGGAAAGTTCCTTCGTACGAAGACTGGTATCGGTGTTCCAGTTGAAAGACCCGGCTATAGCAACTATAGCAGAAAGGCTCTTATCAAGCAAACAGGAGACAAATTTTTGCTACCTGAATAAAATCGCTTTCTAAAACCGGCTGTTTTAGGTTGTAAAAGAGCCGGTTTTAGAAGGTGAAACACGGTGTTTTAGACCCCAATATACAGGGTATTGATTTTAAGAATTAAAACAACTGATTAGTGCAACAGATTTCATGACAGTCTGTTGCACTAATTTTTACCTTAAGCAAACGACTATTTTTTGTTAAAATTCTAAAAGTTTTCCGTTTTAAATTACAATCATTTGATTATTAGGGACTTAACTAATTTTAACAGAAGAAAAATTACTCAAAATGAAAATCATATTGGATTTAATGTTATCTTTGCAATCGTTTTAATACTAGCTAATAACAAACTAACAAAAGGAGAAAGCACAAATGATACAAACAGTTGTGAAACGCGATGGGAGAATAGTCGGTTTCAACGAACAGAAGATTATGGCTGCCATTCGCAAAGCTATGCTTCACACCGATAAAGGAGAAGACGAAGGACTAATCGAAAAAGTTGCAGATCACGTTTCTTATAAGGGGAAAGCGCAAATGACTGTGGAAGCCATACAGGATATGGTAGAAGTTGAATTGATGAAAAGTTCACGCAAGGATGTTGCTCAAAAATATATACAATATCGCAACCAGCGTTCTATTGCAAGAAAAGCAAAAACGCGTGATATTTTTCTTGACATTGTAAATATTAAAAGCAATGACATTACCCGTGAAAATGCTAACATGAATGCTGACACACCGGCTGGTATGATGATGAAGTTTGCATCAGAGACTACTAAGCCCTTTGTAGATGACTACCTTTTATCTGAAGATGTGCGTGAGGCTGTACAACAGAACTACATACACATTCACGACAAAGATTATTATCCAACCAAATCGCTTACCTGCGTACAGCACCCGCTTGACGTTATACTAAAAAACGGATTTGTTGCAGGACACGGTTCCTCTCGACCAGCCAAACGTATAGAAACAGCAGCGGTTTTGGCCTGTATCTCTCTCGAAACATGTCAAAATGAGATGCATGGAGGTCAAGCTATTCCTGCTTTTGACTTCTATTTAGCTCCATATGTTCGTTTATCCTATAAAGAGGAAGTTAAAAACCTGGAGCAACTTTACAACAAGAATTTCGAAAAGCTTTATGACGCCCCGATAGACGATTACCTCAAGAAGTCTTTGGATGGGCTTGAAGGCGAAGAGCGCGTTAAACAACACGCCATCAACAAGACTGTTAATAGGGTTCACCAAGCCATGGAGGCATTTATACACAATATGAACACCATACATAGTCGCGGTGGCAATCAAGTGGTTTTCTCTTCTATCAACTATGGAACCGACACATCTTCTGAAGGACGATGCATTATGCGCGAGTTGCTTGAGTCTACCTACGAAGGTGTTGGCAATGGAGAAACTGCCATTTTCCCCATTCAAATATGGAAAAAGAAACGTGGTGTCAACTATTTACCCGAAGACCGTAACTACGATCTCTACCAATTGGCCTGCAAAGTAACTGCTCGTAGGTTCTTCCCCAACTTCCTCAATTTGGACGCTACGTTCAATCAAAACGAGAAATGGCGGGCAGATGACCCCGAACGTTACAAGTGGGAAATTGCAACTATGGGGTGTCGTACACGCGTTTTCGAAAACCGATTTGGCCCAAAGACCTCTGTGGCACGTGGCAATCTAAGCTTTACCACTATTAATATAGTAAAGTTAGCTATCGAATGTAGGAATATTCAGGATAAAGGCCAACGCATTAACACCTTCTTTGCAAAGTTGGATAATATTCTCGAAATAGCTGCAAAACAATTGGATGAACGTTTCCAATTCCAGAAAACGGCCTTTGCTAAACAGTTCCCGCTACTAATGCGCTATCTATGGATAGACGCTGACAAACTCAATCCTGATGATACCATCGAATCTGTTATTAACCAAGGAACATTGGGAATTGGTTTTATAGGCCTTGCCGAATGTCTCAAAGCTTTGGTAGGGAAACACCATGGAGAAGACAAAGCTGCTCAAGAGTTAGGCTTGAAGATAGTTACTTATATGCGAGACAGAGCAAATGACTTTTCAGAGCGTTACCAACACAATTACAGTATCTTAGCCACGCCTGCCGAAGGATTGTCCGGCAAATTCACAAAGAAAGACCGTAAAGAATTCGGCATCATAGAAGGAGTCACAGACCGCGATTATTACACGAACTCAAACCACGTGCCTGTCTACTATAAATGTTCTGCACTACACAAAGCTCAAGTGGAAGCTCCTTATCACGATCTTACCCGAGGAGGCCACATTTTCTATGTAGAAATAGACGGTGATGCCACCCACAACCCGCAAGTCATTATGAGCGTAGTGGACATGATGGATAAGTTCAATATGGGTTATGGCTCAGTTAACCACAATCGAAACCGGTGCTTAGACTGTGGATATGAAAATGCAGACCCCAATCTTGAAGTTTGCCCAAAATGTGGAAGCAAACATATAGATAAGTTACAACGCATCACAGGTTATCTTGTAGGAACAACAGACCGTTGGAACCATGCCAAGTTAGCAGAGTTAAACGATCGCGTAACCCACACGTTCAACGCACCTGAGGATTCAAAACAATGATTAGCGTACTCGATGTTATACACGATACAATGGTAGATGGTCCGGGATTCCGGACCACTATTTATTGTGCAGGCTGTCCTAACGCATGTAAAGGATGTCACAATCCTCAATCGTGGGATATTAACAACGGAGAGCCAAGGTCCACTCAATCGCTCTTGGATGAAATAATGTCAGACCCATTTGCCAATGTAACGTTTAGTGGAGGTGATCCTATGTTTCAACCGGAAGGATTTTTAGAACTTGCCAAAGCAATAAAAGAGTCATCAGAAAAAACCATTTGGTGCTATACTGGCTTCCTGTATGAAAACTTGCTAAAGAACAAAGCCCAACGTGCTTTGCTTGATTATGTAGATGTATTGGTCGATGGCCCTTTTGTTGAAAAATTACGTGACGAAGATTTAATATTCAGAGGGTCTGCCAATCAACGCCTAATTGACGTTCCACGCTCCTTAAAGAGCCAAAAAGTTGTTCTGTTAGATTATTCTCCGTTTCCTTAATCCGTGACATTGTCTATTAATTACAATTTGTATAATTCAGAAAAAAGAGGGAAAAGACTAATAAAAAATGGTTAATCATTTCCCTCTTTTTATTTTTTTAAACTTCAAATCTAATGTATGCCCGATCGTCAAAAGAGATGTTTCCACGTAGAAGTCCCTTTGTAGCTACAAAGGAATGAATGTTCAAAGGATCATCTCTTAGTTGTTTTGCCAATAACCTTTCCGATTCTTGAAGCGTTGGGCATAAAAAAGGGTACCCATCAGAAGCCAATATCACTTCTTTTACAGAAGCAGGAACTTCATAAACCTTCGTTAACGGCAGCGGTATTGGGAAGCCATCCACCACAGAATAAGTCCTGTTTTGACCTTTCATCGCTTCTATCAAGTCTGGAAGTATTTTATCTCTCGCTATATCATGGTCTTGATAATGCTCATAAGGTGGAGTGACAAGTTGTGCTCTACGCAGAGCCAATGTGTGTTCTGAAGGTTTCTCATTCACACAACGTATATCCCCTATAAGTCCTTGGCAATCTCCTACCATCCAAACCTCTCGTCTTTGTTGGCTATAGACTATAACAGATGCTGTAAGCCGCTCTTCAGGATTACACGACAAGTGTTTCTTGTCAAGATGGTACAAATCATATTGAGCACTAATAGCAGTTGTCACCCCATTGCAAAAATCTCCTATAGTCAATGTTGCAGGCATCCTTCTAATGAAAGCAGCTACTAATTCCATTGCAAATTTTCCATTACTCATTGATGATTTAATGCGCAATGGCGTTTTGCTCGTGCTACCGTCAATCACTGCCACATAGTTATCGCTAACCACAATTCCATCTTCACAAGCAGAAAGACCATGTTTGCCTTCTATAAATCGTTCAATTATATTCATAGAAAGAATAACTATAGGATGCTCTAAACAAATTAATCGGTTATAGCCAAGTCATCCACTTCATCTTGCGAACTTTGTTTTTCTCCTGCTTCTGGATGTTCTGCCTGCCATTTTGCATAAAGTTTTGTCAAATTTTGCAGGCCTATAGCTTTCATATTTTGATTGTAAATAACATCCAGACAAAGGTCTAACAGATTTTTGTCTTTACCCGCTTCGGATTCAAGAAGTGAACGGATATTCAATTTCAATTTGTCAAGAACAGCCTCATCAACGATACCGTTAGAGTCTACAAGATGACTGAACAAGTTATACTTGCGAATGGTATCAAGATGAACATCGCTAACTTCTATGCTTCTTGAGCCTTTTAGGTTTGCTATAATTTTGTACATGCTGATTGTATTTTAAGTTGTTTTATTTCAAAAGAAAAGCAAAAATGCCCTTCATTAATTTACTTTTAATAACTTTTTCCTTGATACATTCAAAGGGGAACCCCATGATAAACGACTTATAGTCTGTTCCATCATAAGCAATTGCTGCACTTTTCCCATCGGAATAAGTCATTGCCGTAAATGCTTGCGGTAACGTAGCAGAAACTACATCGGATGATATTGCTGCATAATGCTGTTCATTAAGCGACTGATAGATAGAGAAGTCCAGTCCCAACCCCGTGATAAATAGCTTATTATGCTGTTGCTCTGATTCTGTCCATCCTGATTTAAATATGTTTGAAAGAAAAGCTCTTTCAGTGGGCTTTTGCATATCACTTCCTACATAAGAGCCACTTACAAGTATTCTACCCCCATTAGCGGTATAATCTGAAATAGCTTTTTGTAACCGTGGAGTGAAACTTTTATAGGAAATCAGAGAGTGGCCATCATCTTTTTGCATACCTAATATCAAGTCAACGCCATCGTAATCATTCATATTGACTAATCCATTCTCAATGGCTGATACCGAACAACTCACAATGTTGTAAGTCTTTGCAGAGCTAATGGCTTCTGCATGATCCCGCACATAGTTGAAACTGTTTCCTGCTATAATCTTTCCTGCCAATTCATTTCCACCATATCCGAGAGAGCCAGGGCCTTCACCTCCTACCTTTGAAGCGTCAAAGATTGTTTGACGCCCAGCCCATCCTGCCGTAGGACCATATGTAACCCCAGGATCTATATCTAGTTCAAAACCCTTGCGAGTTGGAGTGTTTACCACTTCGGGTGAAGAAAGACGTGTAAAGCCATTAACTACAAGTATCGTTTTAGTGGCTTTTGGATGATATAACACCGATAGTTCTTCTGACGGAAAACTTTCTCCACCGTCATTGAGAGCACTGACACGGAAACTATATAAGCTATCGGGCAAAAGTGTAGCTAATGCATTTGGTTGGGAGACTATCACACCATTGTCGTCCATACCATTCCCCCCAATTCGAGAGCAAACTCTATATCGAGTGGGTACGGCAGTCGTCTCTAACGAATCTTCCGTATTTTCCCACATTAAACGAGCTTGGTTGTTCATTAAGCCAATACGAAAATTCTTTGGAGAAAGCGGTGAAATGGTTATCAAACTATTATGTTGCTCCCCTATAAATCTTGCAATTGCCTTATAGATAGCTCGAGACAAAGTAAAACGGAAATTGGGATCCAGACCTAAGCACATATCCGAAAAATTCTGATGTGACAAGGTTTCAATAATAGCTGATGGCACTTCTGGACGACGACATTCGTTGTAATTCTTGTCCCAAACCGTTCTGTTGGGCCAAGCAATAGGGTAGGTGGAGGATAAATCGTTACAAACCTGATCTAACATCTGTGTTGCAAAATCCTTCGACACAGAACGGGAAAGACCTGAATTAAGCCATAAATTACCTTTATAGTCTGTTGTACAAATGCCCAAAGTGCCATAATTACTGCCGTCTTTCTTATATCCAGCATCGCTATGCATAGCTAAGGACAATTCAAAAGGTACACACAAACCTTTACGGTTAGGAACGTATATACTTCCTCCTGCTAACCAGTTTTCCATTAAAGACCGCACATTAATATCATCATTGTAATCGTGAGTACCTTCGTTGATTGAAACCAACTCTTTAGGAGCACCATACCATTGTGCAGAATAACGGGCTGCTTCGGCAAAACGAGGCAAACCACTAATCTTTCCTCCACGTTCAATATTTCCCATTCCACCACCAAAACGAATAGCATCTGAAGTTATTACACCTTTTGAGGTTGAATAAGACAACACTTTTACGCAATTACGGCTACTGCTTCCTTTGTCAAAATGGAATGTTCCAATATATACCCATGTGCCTCCCCCCATTTGTTGATTAACATCAAATCCGGTTTCTATTCCTTGATGACTTACAACATAACGCACCCTGTCACAACTTTTCCTTTCTGTTTGGTAGGATACATAAACGGCATAGTCTCCTTCCTCGGGAAATGTTGGCGTGTATATAATGTAGGAAGTTCTATTTGGATTACTTGTAGATTTTGTTTTGCGCGCTGTTCCGGCGACAAATGGATTTTCACCATCATGATACACGCCGTTATGAGTTGAAAATCCGGCCCGTTTGGTTGGTTTCCAACCTTTACTTTCAAAGTAACCTGCGCTTGGTTTGTCATTGTCTACAATAACTTCATTTGTTTGCCAATCACGTTCGCGTGGCGTCCAAACTACCGCTCCCGCTTTTTGTAGCATCGGAATTAGGTATGGGAGCATTATTGTTTGCGTAAAAAGGTCTTCTGTCGTACAAAAGAAATTGGGACGTTGCCATCTCCACCGCTGTTCTTTTTGGTCATAATAACAACCATGACTTGCCCAAACTGCTATATGACGGCCCTGTAAACCCTTTGAGAAAAGACCTTCTTGGAAAACAGGTTGGACCCATGGTCGACCATTGTAATTGATAGCTCCCCACTGAGAAAGATGTGTTGAAGGACGAGTTACAACCTCTGAAACTATATCAGACACCTTTCTGCCATCTGTACGCAAATCTATTGAGAACTTTTCATAAACCGATGGCAGGCATTTCTGAATATCTTTGATTATTTCTTGCAATTTCTTCTTCGTAAAAAATTGCTGAGAAAAATATTCATCTGCAATTACTGAAATCGTTTTATGGGATAAATCAATAGAAAAGTTCTTTAGGGTAGGGGGGTGAGGAAGACCTTCTTGTTGATAGTTACAGTTGTGAAAATAGTTTTCGAGTGCAATCTTTACGTCATTACTCGAGGAGTGTTGTGTTTGTGCATCGGCCGAGGAACAAAGGAATGTAAACAGTAAAACTAAAAAAAGAATTCTTTTTACCATATTTCATTTATTTCATTAAAGGTCTCCAATGGTAAACTTCTCGGGGATCTTCCCTGTAAAATCTTTAAAGTAAAGCTTTATCTGACGCATTTCCGAGTCTATATCACCGGTCGGAACCAAACTTTTGGTACACTGTATTAGTTTCTTTTTATAATCCACGCCAAAAAGGAGAATAGGAATATTGGCTTTCAAGGCTATATAGTAAAAGCCCTTTTTCCAATCTGGATTCAAAGAACGGGTTCCTTCTGGGGTGATGCATAAAGCAAAACGATCGGCTTGTTTTGCCGCATTTGCCAGATTATCGGTCATACTTGTTTTCTTGTCACGCCATACCGGAATACCGCCCCATTTGCGAAACAAAACATTTAACGGCCAAAAAAACCATTCTCGTTTCATTAGAAAATTGGTAGTTTTACCTTCGGCATGTGCATACAACTGACCAATTACAAAATCCCAATTACTTGTATGCGGAGCCAAACAAATTATATATTTATTAGGGATGGGAACAGATATATCCAATTTCCACCCCCAATGCTTATAGAGTAGCCACTGACTAAACGCTTTTAGCATGTTGACGGATTATTAAAAAAGTGAAAAAACAACTATATTTACAACGCGCAAATCTGGTCAATAATGCCAGAAACCTCCTTGTTAAAATGATTAATCAAGTCTTTATAGTATTGACGAGAGGACATTCCCGGCTCAGGATGAGATATGCGACGCACAAAATCATTATGAATAAACAAGATAGAAGATAAAATCGCATCTGCATTCTCTTTATTTGGCTTACCTGAGTAAAGGTTCGCTGCAACACACTCAGCAAACAAATCACTACAAATGTAGTTGATACTCTTTTTCAATTCACGTTTGTTGGTCATCATTTTGCTAATACCTTTCTTTTGTTAAAGGATAATTTTAATTAATTGCTCAAAGATAGTGATTTAATATTTTAACCGCAAGAAAAAAATAACAAAAAAGTGGTTATCACTGTATTTTCATGCTTTTTACTTCTCCATTTTAGGAAATTATAGTATTTTTGCATACCATTAAAGGATTGAACAAACAACTAACAATTATCATTATAACGTAAAATGGAAAAAAGTCTATTGCAGAAAGAACGTGCTGGATACCAGCCAAAACTTCCAAAAGGCCTTCAGGGTGCTGTAAGGGTAAAGGAAGGTGAACCCACACAAAGTGTAGGCGACCAAGAAGAAATTAAGAAATTGTTCCCGAATACTTATGGAATGCCTCTTATTGAGTTTGTTCCCGGTGAGGAAAATCTTAATTGCGAAATGAATGTAGGCGTTATTCTAAGTGGTGGCCAAGCCCCCGGCGGACATAATGTCATCTGTGGTATCTTTGACGCTGTCAAGAAGCTGAATCCCAACAACAAACTCTATGGTTTCTTGATGGGACCAGGCGGTTTGGTAGATCACAACTACATAGAACTCACAAAGGACATTATTGACGAGTACCGCAACACCGGTGGTTTCGACATGATCGGTTCCGGCCGTACAAAACTTGAGAAAGTAGACCAGTTTGAAAAAGGCTTGGAAATTATACGGAAACTAAACATTAAAGCTATCACCATCATTGGTGGAGACGATTCCAATACAAATGCATGTGTTTTGGCCGAATATTATGCAGCCAAAAAGTATGGTGTACAAGTCATTGGTTGCCCAAAGACCATCGATGGCGACTTGAAGAACGACCAAATTGAAACTTCTTTCGGTTTTGATACCGCTACAAAGACTTATTCAGAATTGATTGGTAACATTGAGCGTGACTGTAATTCAGCTCGCAAATACTGGCACTTCATCAAACTTATGGGGCGTTCAGCAAGTCATATTGCTCTGGAATGTGCACTACAATGCCAACCGAACATCTGTATCATTTCAGAAGAAGTTGAGAAAAAGGACATGACGCTCAACCAAATTGTCGAGCAAATAGCTACTGCAGTAGCCAATCGTGCAGCAGACGGCAATAACTTCGGTGTTGTTCTTATCCCAGAAGGACTCATTGAATTCATCCCCTCTATCGGCCGTTTAATTGACGAGCTCAACGATTTGCTTGCTGCTCATGGCGCTGATTATAAAGATTTGGACAAAGAAGCACAGCGTAATTACATCCTTTCCCACTTGTCAAAAGAGAATGCAGAAACGTTTGCCACTCTTCCTGAAGGTGTTGCACGTCAACTTTCCTTAGACCGTGATCCTCATGGAAACGTACAGGTTTCGCTTATAGAAACCGAGCGTTTACTTTCAGATATGGTTGAGAGCTTACTAAGTAAGTGGGCAAAAGAAGGAAAATTTGTTGGTAAGTTCGCTGCATTACACCATTTCTTTGGTTATGAAGGACGTTGTGCAGCTCCATCAAACTTTGATGCTGACTATTGTTATGCCCTTGGCGTTAGTGCAGCTCAGCTTATTGCAAATGGCAAAACTGGCTATATGGCCATCGTAAAGAACACTACTGCTCCAACAGACGAATGGAAAGCAGGTGGTGTGCCCATCACAATGATGATGAATATGGAACGCCGTAACGGTGAAATGAAGCCCGTTATCCGCAAAGCACTTGTAGAACTTGATGGCAAGCCATTTAAAAAATGGGTAGAAAAGCGTGACAAATTTGCCCGTGAAACTTGCTTCGTTTATCCTGGTCCAATCCAGTATTGGGGGCCAAGTGTAGTTTGTGATCGCACAACACGTACACTTGCACTCGAACAAGAATAACAGTTGAAATAACAGTTATGCCGATACAAGGCCTCCCTAATTTCCCATTTCTGAACCATCGCTTCAATTGGAAATGGTGGTTAGGGGGGCTTTTTGTTGTTGGCGTATATCTTTTTGTCTTTTACTACTTTTTTGTTAGCCCTACCGGATTCAGATGGCGAGCAATATATGGCGATCCCGATTATCCAGACGGATACGAAATAAGGGGAATAGACATTAGTCATCATCAAGGAAAAATAGATTGGGATAAACTAAGAAACGCTATGATAAAGGGCACACCAATACGTTTTGTCCTCATCAAAGCTACAGAAGGCACAACATACATTGATGAAAACTTTTCGGAGAACTTCTATCAAGCACGTGAAAACGGCTTCATTAGAGGAGCATACCACTTTTGGAGTAATCGATCTTCCGCAAAAGCCCAAGCTTATTATTTTCTTTCAAAAGTTCAATTGGAGCCTGGTGATCTTCCACCAATACTCGATGTAGAACACAAGCCAGCAGACATGAGCGTCAAAGACTTTCAACAAGCTGTGTTATGTTGGCTACATATAGTTGAAGACCACTATCATGTCAAGCCTATTCTTTACACCTACTACAAGTTTAAAGACAAATATCTGAGCGATGACCGGTTTGACGGCTATCCCTATTGGATAGCTCACTACTATGTACAGAAAATGGAATATCCCGGTCCATGGAAATTCTGGCAACATACAGACGCAGGTAAACTTCCCGGCATTAACGGATATGTCGACCTTAACATCTACAACGGTAGCTTCTATGACTTGCACCAATTGACAATACCCGAACCGGTTTCTGAAGCAGAAGATAGTATTGACACCCTTAATCAATCGTTAATAGACTCCATTATCCGTAGTGATTCCATGAATAGCTTAAAGGGGGCGTCAACCTCCTTATAATGTTAAAAATCTTTCATTTATTGTCGGTTAACTTAGAATTGAGTAACTTTACAACCGACAATTACATATTGACAGGTCTTTCTATATAATTGACAACCCATTATGACAAAGCACTTAAAAAGAATTCTACTTCTATTCTTAGGACTTACATGTATGCTTTCCACACACGGACAGGAACTTGTAACAGTAAAAGATGCCATTGCCATTTTCTCAAACGGCACCTTGTCTAATGCAAAAAGCCTGTTAAGCAAACAAGAATACACCTACAAAGGCATTACAGGCTACGATAACAAAAGCTATACATGGTGCAAACGGGTCAATCTTTCAAGCGACTATTTGCCAAAAGATTTCCAGCAAGGAATAAGTAGCATCTTTGAGCTATCGGTAAAAGGGGATATGGCTTGTCTATATATATTCAATCGTGCCACTTATGAGCAGTTGAAAAATGAAGCCAAGAAATTGGGTTATGAAGCAGACAAGAAAAAAGAGTTTTTCTTCAAAGAAGACGCCCCATACATTTTATTTTTGGAATTAGGAAAGCCCTTCCCTTATTTAATGCAGATTAGCAAATAGTTATCATGCCCTCAATAAAGCAATTCTTTATAATGCTGAGAAAACTTTTCATTCTCAATAACTATAGATAACTATTAAACTGCGACAGAAATTTTAACTTTTGTCGCTTTTCTTTTGCCGTATCGTAAAATCTTTTTATCTTTGTAACTAGAAGTATTTATATGTATGACAAAGTCGAATTCTACCAACAACAATAACTCCAAGAGTAAAACAAGTACAAAAAAGGTTGCCACGAAAAAACGAGGTGCAAAAGCAAAAAAAGCCACTGTAAAACGTGATATCCCAACCGATCTCATTCCTATAGAGGAGGAGACATGGTTGCTTCAGCCGATTGCAGTTACCATGATGCGTCACGACTACTCACTTATACAAGTCAGAATACTTGTGAGTGTAGTAGAAAACCTGCAAAGCATACTTCATGGTATACTTAACAATAAAAGGTCTCCGCAGTTGGATATCTTCCAAACCAACGAATTGGACGAAGACGGAAGAATGCCCATCAAACTTCCATTTAAAGAATTAGGAGTAGATCCCAATCACTATCCGCAATTGCGTACCTCACTTAAGATGCTAGCATCAATTCCCGTAGAGATACCTTATAAAACGTCAGAAGGCCGAAAATACACTAAAGCGACCAACCTTTGTGACGTCTATCTGCCCGAAGACAGATCCTACAATAAATATGCTATTCTTAAAGTAGACCATAGTGTAGCCGAAAGACTTGTATCCTTAGACTTGGGCTATCACCGTCTTGGTAAGCAAATCGTTTTTGCCTGCAAGAACAGATACACCCAACGTATTTATATGTTCCTTGAATCTTGGATTGAAAAGGGTAGGACAGTAATAAAGACTGTTGAGTTTCGCAAAATGTTGCGGTTGGAAAACAACTATAAAAAGTTCAGCGACTTTTGTCGACGCGTACTTGACCCTGCCAAAACCGAGCTGAAAGAACTTGCTGACAAAGGTTTTTGTGATTGCTATTTTGAGTATGAAAAGAAATATGATCATGGGCAACGGGGAGGTGAACCCGATGAACTTGTTTTTAAAATCTTTCGTCCTAAAAATGCCATGAATGCCCAATTAGAGCAGATTAGCGATATGCAAAGGCAGCAATTTCAACAGATGCTACAACGATATTTCAACTTTACGCTACCAAATGCGAAGAAAATAGCTGAACGAATAACGGCAGACAACTATAACGATGCAATGCAAAAATTAATGGAATTGCGCCAACGCTTTTCCGGAAACAGCGACATTAAAGACAAAGCAGCATATACCTATAAAAGTCTTTCCCAACTTTTCGATGACGAACAAATTCCCAATACCATAGCAGAAGAAATAAAATGAGACTAAACATCCTACACATTGGTTTGACAACTGGCCTTATATTGGCCGTCTCCTGTGGTTCTGGAAGTGCATCGCATCATAAGTTTCTTTTGACCGAATCTGGCAATCGAGTCGAGAAAGAGTTGCCAAATAGCCAGCAAACAGAAACGTTCACCCAATCGTTGTCCCAACAAAATCAAAATGGTGATAGCCGATATACAGATAGCGAAGAAAACATTCAAAAAATCGCAGCAACTGACTACAAATCTGTTGGATTACCTATAACCGCGAAAGGAACACCTGAAGAAATCTTAAACCGTTATGCTTACATTGTTTCTTACAATCCGAAGTACAAGATTCCCAATTGGGTGATGTGGCATCTCACGGCTTCTCATACTGATGGCCCTTACAAAAGAGGGGGCATAAAGTTTCAGCAAGACCCTGAAGCAACCAATTGTCCCACTACATTCGACTATCAGCGTTCTGGCTATGATAGAGGACATATGTGCCCATCAGCTGACAACCGGTGGAGCCAAAGAGCACAGGAGGAATGTTTTTTGCTTTCAAACATTTGCCCGCAAAACCATAATTTAAATAGCGGAGATTGGAGTGAAATGGAAAAACAGTGCCGTATCTGGGCCAATCAATATGGGGATATATATATAATACCTCAGTTCGGGATAAGCCATTTGTTAAATGTAAGTTTCATAGACCTTGTATAGTTACACAAGAGTCTGCCCG